>Ga0302326_10000362_pt1 | contig 128464 bp, 138 predicted proteins | sample Palsa_T0_3_FD_202264 | JGI IMG/M metagenome (GOLD analysis project Ga0302326, IMG submission 202264) | Peat permafrost microbial communities from Stordalen Mire near Abisko, Sweden - Palsa_T0_3 | ecosystem: Environmental > Terrestrial > Soil > Palsa > Peat permafrost | place: Sweden: Abisko... | reverse complement strand
GGCGGCGCCTACGTCGACCACCTCGAGAACGTGATGGAGCGCAAGCGCTCCACGATCCAGGATTACCGCGGACACCTGCGCCGTCATCTCGTGCCGTTCTTCGGCGAGCGCCCGATCGACAAGATCGAGCCAGCCCAGGTGGCGCAGTACCTCAAGCGCAAGCGCAACGACGGCCTGTCCTCAAAGACCGTCCAGAACCACCTGAACTTCCTCCACGGCGTGTTCGCCTTCGCGATCAAGCGCGGCTGGGCGCAGAGCAACCCGGTCGCCTACGTCGACCGCCCCAAGAAGAACCGCTCCCCGCACCAACGCGTCCGCTTCCTACAGCCACCCGAACTGGACAGGCTGATCGACGCCGTGCCCGACGACACCCTCGGCGGCCTCGAGCAGGCGCTGTACCTGGCCGCCGCGCTCACCGGCCTACGCCAGGGCGAGCTCCTCGCACTGAAGTGGCTGGACATCGACTGGCAGGTCGCGCGGGTGCGCGTCGCCGACAACTTTACGCGTGGGCAGATGGACACCCCAAAGTCCCACGAAGGCCGCTCGGTCCCGATGGCCGCACGGCTTGCCCGCGAGCTCGAACACCTGCGGCGGCGCTCCCGCTTTCCCGCAGACAGGGATCTCGTCTTCTGCCACCCCGACACGGGACACGTCCTCGACCCTTCCAAGATGCGCAAGCGCTTCAAGGATGCGCTCGCCGAGGCAGGCGTACACGAGATCACCTTCCACGAGCTCCGCCACACCTTCGGAACGCAAATGGCTGCCGCCGGTGCGCCGCTGCGCGCGATCCAGGAGTGGATGGGCCACGCCGACGCCAAGACCACCGAGATCTACCGCCACTACGCGCCCGACCCGTCCAATGGAGCGGCGCTCGTCGAACGGGCATTTGGCAGCGGAAATCAAGCTCCGTCGGACGGCGCCTGACTCAAGCGAGTGCGTGTGTCGTGCCAACCAGCCTGTCGAGCTCTACCCGTACCATCCGGCACGTGCCGCTCAGGAACTTCGTCAGCTACGCCGCTTGGCGCTCGTCGGCGCGCAGCGCGTCGGGGAGCGCCATCTCAAAGCCGAGCTTCCGCAGCGCCGTGACGAGGGTGAGGAACTTCTCGCGCTTGTGCTCAGCGTATGCCGCCCATCCTGGGGACGACGCGATCACCACACTCGTTGCGAGGACTCTGATGCCCGCTGCCGCCAGCAGGTCGCTGTTTGCAAGCAAAACGCGTGCTCTTCACGACGGATCGACGATTTCGTCCTAGGCGCGGCGTAGGCTGCCGTTCATGATTCGTGCGCATGCTCTGCCTCGTCGACTGATCGTGGAAGCCCGCGATCTCGATACGGACGCGCGCGCTCGCCAAGAGTTGGACGTCGACGCTCCTGCCGATCAGGTTGGTCAGCGTGCCCAGCTTGCCACCGTAGTCGCGCGGCTGTACCCCGAGGCGCGCATGCGGTCCTTCGGCAATGGGGCGGCGTCTTTCCTTGACTCTTCTAATCTGGTCGTCGCTCACTACACGGAGGCGCGCGAGCCAGGACCGGCGCTTTCCGTGCCCGAGGCGAGTACGGACGTTCAGCAGCCGCTGTTCGTCGGCTGAGTCGTATGGCCGACTCGCGGGCTGAGCAGCTCAGCCTCGCGCTCGGCCCGTATCAGAACCGCAAGCTGTTCTCGGATCACTTCCTCGAGGACATCCTGCCGACTTGGCCAGAGTTCACGGCCGTCGATGCCCGCGGACTCCTTGACGATCTCGCGGATCTATGGGAGGCCGAGAGGGCCGGTCTCGAGCACGCCAACGAGGGTCAGACGGAGGAGCGGTTCATCAAGCCAGTGCTCAAGCGGCTCGGGTTCTTCTTCACGGTGCAGGCCGGGATCCCGACGGCATCGGGGCATCGTCAGCCCGACTACGCCTTGTTTGTTGAGGATGACGCTCGCGCGGCGGCGGCGGAGAAGTCGGGCGCGGATCGGTTCGTCGGCGCTGTCGCGGTCGGTGATGCCAAGCGCTTCGCTCGCTCGCTCGACCGGCGGCTGGTCAAGGGCGAGCTCAGCGAGGATCCGGTCGCGCAGATCATCCACTACGTCGTCATCACCCGCACGCGCTGGGGGATCTTGACCAATGGGCGGCTATGGCGACTCTATGCAGCGGAGGGTGATCTGGTAGAGGGCGCGTGCTTCGAGGTGGATCTGTGTGCGCTGCTCGATGCCCGCGATCACGAGGCGTTTCGCTACTTCGCCGCGCTGTTCACGGCGTCGGCGTTGATTCCCGACCCGCAGGGGAGATGCCTGCTCGACCGCGCCCTCGCTGGGAGCCGTGCGCAGGCGATCGCTGTTGGTGACGCGCTGCGTCGGCAGGTGTTCGGGGCCGTTCCGCTGGTAGCGGAAGGTCTCCTGAGCGACGAACAGCGCACGGATGCGGCGCTTGCAATCGCTTTCGACAACGCCCTGGTCGTGCTCTATCGCGTCCTGTTCTGCCTCCACGCCGAGGATCGTGGCCTGCTTCCGGTCGAGAACCCTCACTACCTTCCGTACAGTCTCCGCAACCAGCGTGATCATCTTGCTCGGGACCTCGATGGTGACCGCGTGTTCAGCAGCCGTTCCGATGATCTGTTCAACGACCTGCGGGCCCTCTTTCGGATCATCGACCAAGGTGACCCTGCCCTCGCGGTCAATGAGTACAACGGTGGTTTGTTCTCGGCCAACGGCCATCCCTGGCTACACGGGCGCACCGTGAACGACGAGCAGATGGCCCGAGCGCTTGACCTGCTCTATCGCGTCGATGATGAGCAGGTCGACTATCGAGACCTGTCTGTTCGCCATCTGGGCGCGATCTTTGAGCAGCTCCTCGCGTTCCAACTCGCCGAGGACGCTACGGGCAAGCTCACGCTTGTTCCCGCCGGTGGGCGCAAGGCGACCGGCGCCTACTTCACGCCCGACCACATCGTGGACGACATCGTAGAGCGAACGCTCGCCCCGGTCTTCGACCGACGCTCCAGCGAGATCGCCGAAGCGGATCTGACCGGCGCGGGGGCGTTCAAGCGACTGCTCGACGTACACGTGCTCGATCCGGCGATGGGCAGCGGACACTTCCTCGTCAGCGCGGCTGCATACATCGCGCGAAGGATTGCCAACGACCCCAGCTACGACGCAGAGCTCTCGCTCCCGGAGCTGCAGGGCCTCGTCGCCGAGCGTTGCCTCTACGGCGTCGACGTCAACCCGATGGCCGTGGAGATCGCCCGCCTCGCCCTGTGGCTGAGCACGGTGCGCTCTGACCGGCCTCTGAGATTTCTCGCCAACCTGCGCCACGGCAACTCGCTCGTGTCATGCGACGTCACGACGCTTCTCGATGAGCAGAAGGATCTGTTTGCGCCTGAGCTTGCGACCCGTGCCCGCGACATGCTCGATCGAATCGGGGCGATCGCCTCGACGGATACGACCACAGGACGGCAGGCGCACGAGAAGGAACGCATCCAGGGGGAGCTTGACTCGCTCAAGGCGCCGCTGCTGAGCATCTGCGACCAAGCGGTCGCCCCGCCCGTCGGACCAAGCGCAGGACGGCCGTTGCACTGGCAGATCGAATATCCCGAGCGTTTCCTCGACTCGCGCGGCGAGCCGTTGCCGGACGGTGGATTCGATGCCGTGATCGGCAACCCGCCCTATTTGCGGATCCAGGAGTTGGGTCGCGACGTGGCGGAGTATTGCCGGCAACGCTACGACACCACGACGGGCTCGTTCGACGCTTATGTGCCGTTCATCGAGCGCGGAGTCAGCTTGCTCCACGCTCACGGCCGGCTCGGGTTCATAGTGCCCAGCACGTTCCTGAAGCTCGAGTACGGCGCTCGTCTACGCGCCCGCCTCGTCGAGCGCTGCCTGGTCGAGGAGATCATCGACTTCGGGCACGCCCAAGTGTTCGAGGCGGCGACGAACTACACGTGCATCGTTGTGCTCGAACGCGAAGGCGACGGCGACCTCGGCTACGTTGCGGTCCGAGGGAGTGCGGAGGAGGTGCGCCGCGCAGTCGCGACACATGCTCTACCACCTGCAGAGCTCTACCGCACCAGCGAGCTCGGCGAAAGCCCGTGGATACTGCTTCCTAGAGACGAGCGCCAGATCCTCGACACGATGCGCGCTGCGGGATCGCCGCTGGGCGACGTCACCGATGCCATCTTCACCGGCCTGCAGACGAGTGCCGACCCGGTCTACATCGTTGAGGATCGCGGTACGCGAGGCGGACGCATAGTCGTTGCTACAAAGGCGGGCATGGAGCTCGAACTGGAGCCCGATCTTTTCCATCCGCTCGCCAGCGGCTTGGATGTGGAGCGGTATGCGCTGCGCACACTCAACTCGCTCCTGCTCTTTCCTTATTGTCGTGACGAAGACAAAATGCGACTGCTCACCGAAGAAGAGCTGCAGACCTTTCCGCTCACATGGGAGTACCTACGCGCCAATGAGCCCGAGCTGCGCGGCCGCGAGAAGGGCAAGATGGATCACGACCACTGGTGGGCTTACGTCTACCCGAAGAATCTCGGCCTCCACGAGCAGCCCAAGCTTGGGGTCGCGGCGACCGTCAAGCGACTCGAGGTCGCCGCAGATCCAGCGGGCGCCGCCTATTTTCACAACGTCCGGGTTAACGGCATCCTTCCCCGCGACGACGGCCCGTCCCTACCGGTGTTGGCCGCGGTGCTCAACGCGCGCGCCGTCGATTTCGTCTTCCGGCGTGGCGCGGCACCGCTCCAAAACGGCTTCTACACAGCCAACAAGCAGTTCATCGCCTGGTTGCCCGTCCCCACCGAGTTCCCCGGTGATCTCGAGGTGGCGGGCACGCGCCTGCACGAGCTTGTCGCTCTGGCTGAGGTGGAGCGGAGCGGGTTCCTCGACTGGCTTTCTTCAATCATCGGGGCTCGTCCGCGAGATCTCGCCGGTGCCGAAGCCCTGACCAACTATTCACAGACCGGACTCGACGGTGTGCTCACGGTCCTCGACAAAAACGCAAGCCGGCTCTCCATAGACCCGCGCCGCCGTACGGAACGTGAGCGCATCGGCCAGGAGATGACTGAGAGCACGAGGAGGATTGCGGATCTCGACGAGGAGCGCGCCCTTCTTGAAGCGGACGTTGACGCGTCCGTCTACGACGTGTACGGACTCTCTACCGCACAGCGGGCGCGTATCGCCAGCGAGTACGAGTAGCTCGGGTCGAGCCCCCTCGCGCCGTTGCTACTTGCGGTGCTCGCGGGTAGAAACACGGAAGACTTCAGCGAGCCGCTGCAGGGTAAACGGCTGTCGTAGCTTGGCGACGACGTTTTGGTTGGCGAACATGCCCTTCTCCCAAACCGCCTGCTCACGCGGCCGGACGTCGATCCAGCGCACCCGCGCCACATACTCGCTCTGCTCTGGATCGTCCGCTTCCTCCCCCATGTTGGCCGCCTCGAGCGGCGCTTGCAGGATCGGCACGGTTGCGCCATCGACCTCGACCTCGAAGTCGCTGACCCCGACCGCGGGAGCGACGACCTCACCCATCCCTACGTAGCCGGTTCCGGGGATCGCGGCCCAGACACGGGCACCCTCGAAGAGGTTGCTCATCGCCTTGCGGTACTTCTCGCCATGGCCGGCCGAAACGAACCCGAAGCGGCGCATGTCATCCCAGTTGCGATGCTGGTTCTCCCCGACGGCGACAAAGAAGTCGAGTCCGCTCCAGGGAGCTTGCTTCTTGCCGCTCGCGCCGCTGGAAGCCTCGATCTCGGGATCGCTCAGCCAGGATCGCGCCAGATACTCCCGATCGCCGTCTTGCAGGTACTCGAAGAACAGGACGTTGATCGGCACCCGATAGCCCCGCAGATAGTCCACGATCTGCTCGCTGCTCGTGTCGATACCACCGGCGACTACAACGAGGTGATGATCGGTGTTAATGGACTCAGGCAGGTCGCCCTCGAAATGACTGGTAAACGCCGAGTCGAAGTCATCGCCCTGGTGATGCTTCGCGTACAGCTCCCTGACCGCCTCGAGCGAGAGGCCCTGTGCCCAGAACCCATACTCCAGTGCCTGGGCGACGACCTCGCGCGGGGTCCGATCCCTCTTGAGCTCGATGACGTACAGGTCTCCTCGCCCGTCGATGGCCAGGAGATCGATGCGCTTGCCGAAGTCCGTGATGACCTGCCGCCCGATCTGGAGGAGATCGTCGAGGCCGAGAATGTCGAGTCGCTCCTGGACGATCCTCTCCAGGCGCTCCTCGGATGCGATCACGTTCGAAGGCACCTGCTGCACTGACTCCCCGTCCAGCCTCCAGAGCCCGAACTTGACTGGCATCGGCAGTGCGTCTACTTCGCAGGGTCTGAGCGGTCGCGGTAGCCATCGTGGTCGGCTGCCCCCTGCTGCTCGTGCCAACGACGGGTGCTGCGAGCGCGGCCACGATGGCGCTCGGCCTGGTGCTTGTGCGGCTTGCACAGCAGGCATCCGGCGCGCGTACTCTTAGGACCTCTGCGCCGGTGGTGTGCCATCCGAAGGATGGTTGCATGACTCGCCACAACCGGCGTGCTCGCCCTTTCCCAGGGTTCCATTCAAGGTTCCGTTTTGAGCAAATCCAGCCCCACCGAACCAGAGCTAACCCCAGCAAACACGGGCCATCTGGCCCCACCTGACCACCCTTCGGCGACCTCATAACCCGAAGGTCGCGGGTTCGAATCCCGCCCCCGCTATAGCCGCATTAGCGACCTTGTCCCGCACCTATAACTGCGAGCACGCGCTTGATGACTTCTTTGAGCTCGCTCCAGGTGTCGTCGGGTGATGAGCCAAGACTAAGGGGAACGCCAACAAAGGCCAATTCGCTTCGGAGGCTTTCCAGTAGGTCCCGGGCGCTGCTGGCCTTTAGATAGTCGGACAGGGCTTCGAGCTCTAGCTGCCCGGACCATCGCAGCATGTATCTGAGGACGGCAAGCAATTGCTGCCAATCACGGTGGGACGGTAGGTCGCCGGGCTCGCGGCCGAGCAAGGAGGCCCAAACGGAGGGATCGGGGGCGGCATAGCGCTGTTCACCGTTGACCGTGAATGACGAGATGACTTCCGCGGCGCTTAGGCTGGTGAGCGCGACGTGCACATTGCGCTTGGCGTAGCCCGTTGACATGGCTAGCGCTTGGGCGTTCATCCACGGCGCCTCAATAGTCAGTAGGACGCGAATGACCTCAGCCCGGATGCCCACGCCGAGAAGTTGTCTCAGCTGGAAGGCCAGATTGATTGGTTCGCCGAAGTCGGGGGACTTGGACTTGTGGGAGGGATGGAGCTGCGGGCGCAGCCATCCTGCACTTGCGAAGGCTCGATCTGGCTGCTCGATATGGATCTCGGATCCGAACAGTGGTTTGAGCGTCTGCGTGGCGGTTGGCCTTACCCGGCCCGCGAGACGAGCTCGAGGTCTCTGGTCGGCGAGCCAAGCCAACGCAGCCTGAATGAGTGAGCTGTCAATCTCATCGATGCACATGACTCGTAGGCGTCGTACGCTTAGGAGCGATTCATTGGTGAGGATCCAATCCATCAGCTCATCAAACAGGCGGGGTTCGGATCGAGCGACATCCAGCGAAAAGGCGATGAGCGCCTCTGGATCTTGCGCCCACCGGCTGCGGCTATGGGCAGTGGCGGACAGCCCCATTTGTGCCCACTCGTTCCAGGCAAACGGGATGAGTTGGTCGATGATCTGATCTCTAAGCGTCGAGATTTCCATCGGCGATCCCGAAGTGGGCGAGCACGTTTGCGAGTACGCGGCGATATCCGTCAGAGGGGTCATGTGTTTGGCTCCAGTGTGCGGCGTCGAGCAGCTCTCGCTCGGTCGGGGCCAGCGCCTGGAGGTCATTGAGATGCTTGCCGGCGCCTTGGTCGACCGTCGCGTAGAGCTTGAGGTGGATCTGATCGACACGCGATGCGAACAGCACCGCCAGCCCGCGGCCATAGTGGCGGTGCTGCGCACGTTCGAAGAAGCCTTCGGGCAGCCCGAGATCAAGCAGCGAGGTGGGCCCTGGATTGAGCCAGTCCTCGGACAGTCCGAAGTCACGGGCCACCGTGTGCGCAGCGCCAGCCAGAGCAGCAGGAAGCGGTTGCGCTGAGGTGAGCTCCTCGCCGTCGACGATCGCGAGGACGTCTACATCTCTCGTGGCACGAGAGACAAGCTCTAGCGCGAGCAGCGCAGAGCCGCCGACCACGGCGATGGTGAAGGACTCCCTCTGTGCCGCAAGCTGTTCGCCAAGCGCACGGAGGAGATCGTCGGTTGCTTGGACGCTATCAATCGAGATGTCAGTCATCGCTAATCAGGATGTTATACATCGCGCTCGGTTCGGTCAACTGTGTCGCGCGATGCTTCAATCTTGCCGCGAGGGCCATCCCGACACGGCTCGCGCAATGGGCACGGCGAGGTCGCTAATAGGAGCGAATCGTTCCCCCGCTACTCCGTTATCCTGCGACCGCTCCTCGGGGCGGTCGCTTTCGTTTGGGTGGTTCATCGTCAGCGGCGGTCTTGAGCGTCTGCCGCAGGTCGGGCACGACGTCGAGCATGGACAGGATTTCGCCGGGGTGGTGCCCGGCGGGTCGCTTCTCGTTGAGGACTTCGAGTGCGTCTGTGACGGCTGCCTTGCGAGTGCTCAACTCCACAATGCGCTCCGTGGCGAGTGCGGCCCTGCTGCTTACGATCAGGTCGTAGGAACTAGCGACGTAGCTCTGCTTGTAGCCGGGTGGCGAGGCGGACGGAGGCCTCGATCTCGACTTGGCGGATCGAGACGCTCTCGACGCTGAGCCCAAATGGCACTCCCACGCGCCGGCAGAATGCGATGAGCTCGACGGCCGTGGCGACGGCTTGATCGTAGGACGCGTCGAGGGTGTTGTCCGCGTGGCGCAGCTCGTTCTCGATCCAATGCGGCACATCGACACCGAGCCACTGAACGAACTCCAGTGTCTTCAGCGAGCCGCAGACCGAGAACGTGAACACGATCGGTGCTGGCTTGACGTCACGAGCGGCACACTCGTAGTGATAATCGGACACCAAGTTCTTCGCGGCATTGACGTCATAGATGATCTGGGTGACAAAGAACGAGCAACCTGCCGCCTGCTTCGCCAGCAGACGGACATGCTCGCCGCGCCCGCGCGTGTGCCGCTCTGGGATCGCGACACCTCCGAGAAGGAGATCCGGGCGCACCTCAGTCCTGAGTTCGTAGGCTCGCAACAGAGAGGTTGCTACCGCCTTCTCACGAGACGACGCACCTACGAACACCGACAACGCGTGGGTTGGGGCTTGTTCGCTGAGCCACGAGCGAAGACCTTGCTCTGGATACTTGCTGACAGCGCGGTACACGATGGCCGGCACTTCCAAGCCGACGAGATAGCGAGCGAGGTAGTCGGCTGGGTCCATCGTGGGTAGGAACGGAAAGGGGCGTTCCTCGGGATTGCGGTCGCTCTCGTCATCAATGTCGTAGAGCACGAGGCCGTCGAGGCCCACAGAGCGCAGGCGCTCGAGCGTTTTCGCGGCGATCTGACTGGCTTGCTCCGGTTCGGTCGTCAGGCGCGGTGGGGTCAGCGCGAACAGCAAGAACTCACCCGCCCCCTCCGCAATGCGCCGCTGCAGCTCCACGTGCTGAAGCGTAACTAAACGCCTATGCACGACGGCTGGGCGCTGGCGGTTGTGAGCTTCCGGTAGCAGCCGCGCCACGCGGCGTCCTTGCGTCCACGAGAGCCGCGTCGAATGCTGCCTGGACGCGCCAACCCGCGCGGGAGTCGCCGCGAGTCATGCAACTCAGGACGACCGTGAAGCAGCCGATCCTGCCGCATCTAGCACGCAGGAAGCCGCGAAGCGAGCGTCACGGCGACATCTCGCCACTCTCGACCGGGTGTCTGGCGCTGACCGCAAGCGCCGCACGCCCCTGTTTGCGGCCATCAACGGTCGCAGGATTGGGTATCAATCCCACCCCCGCTATGACAGTTATCTGCAACCGTCAGGCGAGTAGTGGTCGTCTTGGTGTTGGTGCTACGCCGCCGAGATCCGATCGAGGCTGGGGGATACCACGGGGGCGACGACGAGGTCCCGGCGGCGTCGGATGAGCTCGGCGTGGAACCTTCAACGAGCAGCGCGGGCGGGCGGCGCGAGCAGGGTCCCTCGCAGTTCGCGCACGAGCGCGGCGATCTCGCGCGAGTTGAGCCGTTGGTTGGGCGCGCTGTCGGCCATCTGCAGCAGGCCGACATAGGTCGCATACACGAGGCGAGCGCGGCGCGCGGCCTGCTGGGGCGGGAAGCCGAGCTCGCGGTAGTTGGCGGTTAGCCGCGCCACGCGTGCGCTGTCCATGCGCGCGACGGCGGCGCGCACGCGTTCGTCGCCAAGCTCTCCGAGCAGGCGGCGGTGCACTGAGGGCGCACCGCTCTGGCTGAAGCTGATTGCCGCCAGCATGGCGCGCTCGAGCCGCTCAGCGGGGTCGGCGATCTCGGCGAGCTCGCTGAGGCTCTCGCTGTGCGAGCGCTCCCAGCGCGTGAGCGTAGCGTCGATCAACGCGTCGCGGCTGGGGAAGTGTGCGTAGAAGCTGCCCTTGGTCACGCCGAGCGCAGCTGCCAGCGGTTCAATGGCCACAGCACTGAGCCCCCCGTCTGCGATCGCGTCGATCGTCGCGAGTTCCCAGTCTTCTCGACTTAGTCGTGTCTTGCCAGCAGCAGCCATCCATCTCAATAGTACGCCACCGCATCAATACGCTATGGTATGGATACGCGACCGCATTGAAAGGGGAATGGGATGCAGCAGATGGCGACAGACGTGTGGCGGCTGGCGAGCTGGCGGCCGTTGATCAATGTGTACCTCGCGGGCGACGTGCTGATCGACGCGGGGCGCCGCCAGGATCGCAAGCGAATCCTCGCTCAGCTCGACGGGCGTTCGCTCGAGCTTGTGGCGCTGACGCACGCGCATGCTGACCACCAGGGATCGGCACACGAGGTGTGCGAGGTGCGCGGCGTCCCGCTGGCCTGCCATGCCGACGATGTTGACGCGATGGAGGGTCGCGCATCGATGGCGGGCACGAGCGCGATCGGCCGACTCGTGACCAGGCGCTGGGGTGGTCCACCGCATCCGGTCGCTCGCACGCTTCGCGAGGGCGATGAGGTAGCCGACTTTCGCGTGGTGCATGCGCCCGGCCACTCCCCGGGCGAGGTGATCTTCTTCCGCGAGTCCGACGGGGTGGCGATCTGCGGCGACGTGATCCGCACCATGCGCTCGAAGATCCTCGAGCCGCCTGACGCGTTCAACGACGACACCGAGCAGAATCGCGAATCGATTCGCAAGCTCGCCGAGCTCGGTCCCTCGCTGATCCTGCCCGGCCACGGCGACGCGGTGCGCGACATGGGTGCGTTCGAGCGCTTCGTGTCCACTCTGCCGCGTGGCGCGGGCGACGGCCACGCGACGCTGTCCGCAGCGTAGGGCCGTTCGTGATCGCTACCGCGCGAGGATGCGTGTGAGGGCGAGCTCGATTACCTGTGCGCGCTCGAGTGCACCGTGACCCGTGTTGATGAGGTCGTTGCTGATCGCGAGCGAGAACGCGAGCAGGCAGCGGGCCTCCACGTCGTCTGCGTTGGGGCGCAGGGAGCCGATCACTGAGCGGAGGTACTCCATGCGGCGCTCGTCGACGCGCCGGAGACGCTCAGCGATCGCCGGATCGCGCCGGGACCAGTCGCGGACGGCTAGATCAATCGCCAGCAGGTCCTTGGAGAAGGTGAGCGCCCCGGCTCGCTGGACCTTCGTCCTCGGGTCGCCGCCCTCGCCCTCGACGCGCTCCAAGACCTCATCGGTGCTCCGCTGCTCCCAGGTGTCGAGCATCTCTGCGAGCAATGCGCGGCGGTCGTCGAAGTGCCAGTAGAAGCCGCCCTTGCTTACGCCGAGGGCTTGGGCGAGCGTCTCGATCCGCACGGCGTCCGGGCCGCCGGCGGCCAGGGTTCTCAGACCCTGCTCGATCCACTTGCCGCGAGGGGTACGCGTCGGCGGCGCCATGGTTCCTATTGCGTTGAGGTCGACGTTGGCATGAGTATGGGGCCGGTATACAGTATCTATACGGCACCGTATGGATACGATGTGCGCTGCGGGTCTGGAGCTGCCATGAGTGACGCATACGAGAACACCCGGTGGACGCGCGAGAAGGTGCAGCAAATCGCGCCGCCGATGGCTGCGCATCGGCTGAGCACGCTCGCGCGCATCGACTACGAGGATGCCTTCCTCATCTGGACTGCCGTAGCGGCGGAGCAGACCGGCGAGGAGTGGGCCGCAGTGATTCTCGAAGATGCTCCGCTGGCGACGCGTAGTTCGCTGCTCATGGGATGGTCGTCGCTCGGCCTACGGCTCCACCCAGCGAGGTCCGACGGGTACGTGCTCGGCTGGAAGGTGCTTGCCAGTCCGCCGGACTTCCTGCTTCTCGGCGCTGACTCCCCGCTGGGTCTTCGCGCGCAACTGCTCTGCAAGCGCGAACGGCATGCGATTCTCTTCTGCACCTTCGTGGAAAAGCGGAACGCGATGGCGCGCACGATCTGGGCGCGAGTCGAACCCATACACCGCCGGGTCCTGCCGCGCGTCCTCGGGCAGGCCAGCATCCCGTGACCGGTCCTCCGCTGCGACGCCGAGCGGTTACCACGAAGGCCGAATCGTTCCTCCGCTATGCGACTAGGACGCGGGTGCGGCGTTGTACTCGTCGTCGGTGACGTGTTGGCCCCAGGTGACGGGGTTGCCAGAGTCGTCGGCCTCCTGGATGGCGAGGTGAGCCATGAAGCGAGTTGGGGCGGCGCCGTGCCAGTGGTTCTCACTGGGCTCAAAGAACACACGGTCACCGGGACGGATGATCTCTATCGGCCCGCCTTGGCGCTGGCAGAGGCCGATGCCCTCGGTGACGTAGATGGTCTGGCCGAGCGGGTGGGTGTGCCAGGCGGTGCGCGCGCTGGGGGTGAAGTGGACGAGGTTCGTCTGTGCCCGATTGGGGGCGGGCGCAGCGGCAACTGTGTCGATGTAGACGGCTCCGGTGAACCAGTCGCTCGGCCCGGTTGCGGTCGCTATGGAGTTCTTGGTGATCTGCATGGTCTTCTCCGTGGTTGTGTTGTGAGGGATTGGCCCGAGCTCTCGCTGGAGTGTTAGACCGCTGTGGCCCGCTCCGCTGTGCCGTTGAGGTATCCCTGCAGCGTTGGCGCGATCAACGCGACGATCCGCTCGCGGCTTGCTGAGGCCAGTGGCTCGACCTCGAGTACGTAGCGCTCGAGCACCAGGCCGAGGACTTGGCTTGTGAAGGCGGCAGCTCGCATGTCTGCGTCGGGGCTGTCGATCGCGGCGGCGAGGCTCCTCATCAGCTGGCGCTCGATGAACTCCTTCAGCAGCTTTGCCTGGGTTGAGAGTGAGCGCAGCATGGCGATCAACGGCGCTCCTGTCGCTGGCTCATCCCAAACGTTGAGGAGCGCCTGCAGTAGGCGGATACCGGCACCGTCGAGGCCTTCGTCGAGGACAGCGCTCAGCGTCTCAGCTGGGTTGACTGGCAAGTCCAGCGACGCCACAAACAGGTCGCTCTTGGAACCGAAGTAGTAGGACACGAGCGCCACGTCGACGTCCGCGCCGCTGGCGATCGTTCGCAGCGTCGCGCTCTCATATCCGTGCTTGCCGAACTCGCTGCGCGCCGCGCCAAGGATCGCCTCGCGTGCCTTGCCCGGATCCGCTTTTGGGCCTCGCTTCTTGGCTTGCTCCGATTTTGTGGGCCCTGATTTCATCGCAGGTTGAAATCTAGCAGGAGATCTGCCAGTATCTGTTTCAACAACCGATGAATCGCCTGGTGGCTGAGTCCACTAGCCGGGCGATCGACCAGCCCAAGGAGGCCCACATGCCGAGCTCCCGCACCAGAATCTCGTCTTCGCGTCACGGTGTGATCACCGCTGTGGTGTGCTTGGCGCTGGCGGCGGTTGTCGCTGCGATGGCCTCGCTGAACGTTGCCCTGCCGGACATCGCTCGCGACACCCATGCCACGCAGACGCAGCTTGTTTGGATTATCGACGCCTACTCGCTTGCGTTCGCTGCGTTGCTGTTGCCAGCTGGCGCGATCGGTGACCGCTATGGCAGGCGTGTGGCTCTGCTGGCGGGGCTGGCGTTCTTTGGCGGCGGCTCAGCGGTGGCCATGACAGCCAGCTCGGGGGGCGAGCTGATCGCGCTGCGAGCGGTCATTGGCGTTGGCGCGGCGCTGGTGATGCCGGCAACGCTGTCGACGATCACCAGCACGTTCCCGCCGGCGCAGCGCACACGGGCGGTCAGCATCTGGGCGGCGGTTGCGGGCGGCGCGGCAATCCTCGGCTTGCTCGTCTCTGGCGCGCTGCTTACTGAGTTGTCTTGGCGCTCGATCTTCGGCCTCAACGTTCTGCTCTCAGCGCTCGCAGCTGCTGGGACGTTGCGCTATGTGCCCGAGTCGGCTGATCCTGACGCGCCACGCCTTGACGTGGGCGGTGCGGCGATTGCGGTGATCGGCCTGGTTGCTCTTGTCTACTCGGTGATCGAGGCTCCCGAACATGGCTGGCTGGCCACACGCACCGTTGTTGGTCTGGCGCTCGCTGCGGTGCTGCTTGTCGGGTTCGTCGTGTGGGAGCTCCACCAGGCTCACCCGCTGCTGGATCCCCGCGTCTTCCGCAAGCGGCCGCTCGCTGCGGGCAGCATGTCGATCTCCATCCAGTTCTTTGCCTTCTACGGCTACACGTTCATCATCCTGCAGTACCTCCAGCTCGTCCGCGGCGACACGCCGTTGCTGGCCTCCGTGCAGGTTCTGCCGCTGGCGGCCACGATGATGCCCGCCTCGCGCCTGTCGCCGTGGCTCACGGCCCGCTTCGGCGCCCGCTCGGTGTGCGCCACTGGGCTGCTTGCTGTTGCCGGTGCGCTGCTTGTCCTCTCCCGCCTTGGCACGGGCAGCTCCTACTGGCTGATGGTCGCCGGCCTTGTACTGCTTGGCGCTGGCATGGGCTGTGCGATGACGCCGGCAACGAGCGCCATCACCGAAGGATTGCCTGCTGCCCAGCAGGGAGTGGGGTCTGCGCTCAACGATCTCTCCCGCGAGGTTGGCGGAGCGATTGGCATCGCCGTGATCGGGTCGATTCTCACGGCCACCTACAGCTCGCACGTCAATCTGGCTGGCCTGTCCGGGCGTGTGGCCGGTGAGGTAAAAGCTTCCTATGCGGCTGCCTCACACCTGTCCGCGCCGATCGCTGAGCGGGCGCACAGCGCGTTCGTCACTGGCATGCATGTGGCGCTGCTGAGTGCCGCTGGCGCTGCGCTATTTGCTGCTGTCGGAGTCGTCCTGCTGCTCGCGCGGCAGGACTCCTCTCCCGCTCGTAGGGCTTGGGCGGCGGCGTCTCGCGCGGCGCTGCGGAGCTGAGAGCGCTCAGCGGTACTCGGGGTTGGGGTGCTCGCTTTGCTCGAGGTCCCAGTCGTGCGTGGAGTTGCCGTAGGCTGGGATCCCGCCGCTGTCCTTGAGCATGCGCGCCAAGTGCAGCATGTTCCAGGTCATGAACACGGTGTTGCGAGTGGTCCACGCGTTGTGCTGTCCACCGCCTTGCTCGTCGAGATAGGAAGGGCCTGGGCCGGCCTCTCCCACCCAATAGGTGTCTGACTGTGGCGGGATCGTTAGGCCGATGTGCTGGAGGGCGTAGAGGACTTGGGCGCTGACGTGCTTGGCGCCGTCCTCGTTGCCCGTTGTGAGAACTCCGCCAACCTTGCCGTAATAAGCCCATTGGCCGCGGTCGTTGACCACGCTTGAGTAGGCGTACAGGCGCTCGATGATCGTGCGCGTTTGCGAGCTCTGATCGCCCAGCCAGATGGGCCCGGCTAGCAGGATGATGTCGGCGGGCTCAACCAGCGAGTTGTAGATGTCGGGGAAGTCATCCTCGTCATAGCCGTGCTCGCGCATATCGGGGAACAGCCCCGGCGGGATCGTTTGATCGACTGTACGCACCTCGTCGTAGCGCACGCCAAGCGTGTCAAGGGTCTTCAGCGGTATCGCAAGTAGGCCGTCGGTGTGGCTCTGCTCGGGTGAGCGCTTGGTAGTGCCGTTGAAGATGACAACGCGCAGATCGTCGTAGGACACAGGCGAGCGTTTGGCTTGGGCGTCGATGAAGGCGGCGATGGAGTCGGGCAGCGGCATCGGGAGCGGTAGGTCCTTTCGGTTTATCTCGCACGAGCTCAGTCACACCGGGGTCGGCTGGCGTTACACCGTCTCAGCGCTAGCAGTCGCTGTCTGAGGGATCCTCAGCGGTGGCTGCTGCACAGTCGATTACGTGGCTCGTGGTGGCCTGCGCGAGCAGCTGGTAAAGCGCCTCGCGTTGGTCGGCGTCGAGCGCGGCCAGTACCTCGTCCTCGGCGGCCGCCACTGCTGTCTCTGCTTCGGCCAACCGCTCCGCTCCGTCGTCGGTCAGCTCTACGAAGTGTCGGCGGCGGTCCTCTGCTGAGCGGCGCCGCAGGATCAGGCTGTCGCTCTCCAGTTCGTTGAGCAACCCAATCAGGTTCGTGCGGTCCGCACGCAGCGCAGCTGCCAGTGCTTGCTGTGTCGGACTGCCCAGGTCGCGCAGCATTGTGAGCGCCACAAGATGGCGCGGGCGCAGGCCGAGCGGCGCTAGCGCGGACTCTGCGCGCAACCGCGTCAGGCGCGCCAAATGGTCGAGCAGCGCAAACGAGCGATGACGTGTCTGTAGCGGTGACTCCACAACTCCAGTCTATGACCTACAACTTAGTTGTCTGCTACAACACTGTTGTGATCTACAACCGAGTTGTAAAGGACGACAATATGGCCCATCTATTGCACATCGACTCGAGCATCCAGGGCGAGCGGTCAGTCAGCCGCTCGCTGACTGCACGCGCAGCTGCTGCGTGGCTGGCAGCTCATCCTGACGGGACTGTCACCTACCGCGACCTGGGTGCCAACCCGCTGCCTCACTTCAACAGCGAGTCTGGTCTCGCGCGTATGGTTCCGCCCGATCAGCACACACCTGCGCAGGCTGCATCGTGGGCGTTGAGCAAGGAGGTGGTCGAGGAGGTGCTGGCAGCCGACACGATCCTGCTCGGGCTGCCCGTGTACAACTTTGGCGCGCCCAGCAGCGTCAAGTCGTGGGTCGACCATCTTGTTGCGCCTGGGCTCTCTGTCGACCACGCGACCATGACGGGGCTGCTCGGCGGACGCGACCTGCTCGTGCTGGCCTCGCGCGGTGGCGGCTACGCGCCGGGCACGCCTCGCGAGGGCTGGGACCACGCGGAACCGTGGCTGCCGCACGCGCTCAGCCTGACCGCGCTTGAGCCGCGCTTCATCACCGCCGAACTGACGCTCGCCAACGTCAACCCGCAGATGGCCGAGCTGAAGCCGCTCGCCGCCGAGAGCCTCGCAGCGGCAGAGCGTGCAATCGATTCGCAGTGGGCGCCGCTGGCGGCGTGAATCGTCACCTGATAGCTACGCTGATGCGATGTCCATCGCACTGCCCGAAGATGTCCGGGCGCTCCTAGAGGCGCCCAACTACGTTCACCTTTCCATGCTGCGCGACCCGCGTGTTGCGATGTCTGTGGTGGATCTCACCAATCCTTACAGGATGGCTGCTTTGCAGGGTCGGGTGCTGGAGGTGCGCGGCGATGAGGACTGTGGCTACATGGACCCGATCTCGGTCAAGTACACCGGCAAGCCATTCCCCGTCCGTGGTCCTGGTCGCGTGTGTTTTGTGATCGGCGTGGACAGGGGCGCTCAGCGGACGCTCAACTTCGTGCGCCAGCCTGGCTAGCGACTGCGTTGGGCGGTTTAGCGGCGACTTAGCACCCGCTTATAACGTCGCGTGCTGTGAGCACCGACAGCATTGGCGCGCGGGGTGGACGTGGGGTGGACTGGCGACGCGCGGAGTTCGTCCTCACGCTGATCGCGTTCTTGGGCTTCATTACGCTGCCCATCCGCATCACCACGATCTACAGCGGTCTGCCCGCGCATCCGCTGTTTGTGCACGTGCCTGTGGTGTTGATCCCGACCACGATCGTGGCTGCAATTGTGTTTATGGCTAAGCCGCAGTGGTTCTCCCGCTACGGGATTGCGCTTGCTTTGGCGTCGATCGTTGCGATGAGCTCGGTGTTCCTGACGATGCAGGCGGGCGCTGCGTTGCGGGCCGCTTTGCACCTGCAGGGCCAGGCGGCGAAACTGATCTCCGAACATTCTCAAGCCGCGCACATCCTCGCCATCGTCTACGTCGTCTTCACCGCCACGCTGATCGTCACCTTTGCTGCTCAGCGGATCTCTAGCGGCATGCCCACCGGCCTCGGCGTAGTTGACGGCTTACTGTCGTCCAAGTCGATGTTCACGGCGCTGCGCGTTGTGCTCGTGCTGCTGGCGATCGGCGCCGGCTACATGGTCTTCAGGACTGGAGATCTTGGCGCGAAAGCGGTCTGGCAGGGACGGCTGCAGGCCGCGCATGGCGGTTTCCCTGGTGGTCAGGGTGTACCCCGGCTCGCTCCGCCGCCTGGTGCTGGCGCGCCGTAGCTCGCGCAGCGCTCAACGTCTGGCCAGGCGCCGGCCGCTCTCCGTGTCTGGGGGGACGTAGTTGAGCTCGTAGTGATGGTAAAGGGCGGACTCGTCGGCCTGGGATAGCTCCTCGCCGTGCTGCGCGATGTTGGGCGCGGCCTGAACCTGTTCCTTTGTCACCGCTACCTGCAGCTCGTCGGGACCGACCTTGATCCCGCCAAGTGGGACGAAGGTGAGATGGCGCCCGATGAGGCCCTCCTTCACGGTCGCGAACTGCGGCTCGTCGGTCTCAGTGTCGACGTAGACGTCATGTAGCTTGCCGATGTTCTCGCCGTCGCGGTCGATCAGCGGCTTTCCATGCCACTCCGCTACGGTCCACTCGGCCTCGTTCTGTTGCTCGTTCATCGTCTATCTCCTTGCTCTTTGCCTAGGCGGCTTCATTCTCGATGTCCGCACGAAGCTTCTTCAGGCCGAGGCGCATGCGGCCCTTGATGGTGCCGGCCGGTAGCTGGAGTGCAGCGGCGATCTCGATGTGAGTGAGCTCGCCGTAGAACGCAAGCGCGATGACCTCTTGTTGAGCATCGGGGAGGCGAGTGAGCAGGGCTCGCAAGTGGCTCGCGTCCTCGTGGGCGATTTGGTCGGGCGGGCCTGCGGGTGTGGGGCAGGCGTCGAGCGTGTGCGCGCCAGCTCGCCGGCGGGCATGCTTTTGCTCGCGGCGCACGACATCGATGGCTCGGCAGCGCACCGCCGTCAATAGCCACGCCGCGAAAGTGCCGCGTTGTGGCTTATATGTCGCTCTGCTCCTCCAAATGGAGAGAAACGCCTCTTGAACGGCATCTTCCGCGTGACCCTGGTCGTGGCAGACCGACCGCGCCACCCGATAGGCACGATCACGGTAGTGTTCGTAAAACTCCTCAAATGCGGCAACGCTCCCCGCCTTCACCTGTCTCATTAACAGATCATCGCCGCTCTCAGCCGCCGCCGAAATGCTCCGTGGAGGGCTCACTTGTCGTTCCTTCGGCGAACCACAAGCGGTGCGGCGTCGAGGAAGAACAGCTCGCATGCTATGCCAGGCAGTGTCTGGTTCGCGCTCAGAAACGCCGTTACCTGCCGGTTGGTCAGACGCTCGATCGCGGCGGTGAACTCGTCCTCGCTGTCGGTCTGGAATGCAACCCGTCCGTCGATCACCTCGCCGCGAGCGCCAGCAGCGATCAGCGTGTCCTCGCACTCGGTGAGTATGTTCTCGAGCACGCAAACGACGATGTTGTCGTTTATGTAGGTGGTGGCGGTGGTGCGGTCGTGTTGGTAGAAGGTTGCATACAGCTCGACCATCGCATCGGAGATCGCCCTGGTGAGCCCGGAGTCGGCCTGGTGAGTGCCGGTAACGCTCATGCCGCGGCTTGCGGTGGGGCGAGCGGAGGCGGCGCTGACGTGGCCTCATCTGCGGCGAGCTCGAAGATCGAGACCTGCTTGCACACCTCCGTCAGGGTGAGTATCCGCTCGACCTGTGCGGGCCCGCGCACGCTCAGCATCCGCCCCCCTGTCTGGCGAGCGTCGTGGGCGGCGTCGAGGATGACATGAATGCCTGAGCTATCGATGAACGCGAGCTCGCGTAGGTCGAGCACGACCATGCGCGCGGCTTGCTGGGCCTCTCCCAGCACCTGGCGGAATTGCTGCGCGGTGGCGAGATCCAGTTCTCCTGCCACCTGCACCCACGCTGCACCACGGCCGCCCAGTCGCCATGAGCACGCAAACGGCGGCGGTGTCGCGTAACGACCTGACGCTGTTGAGCTTCGAACTGCTGAGACTTCCGGCACCACGACCTCCCCGCGAGATTTGCAAAAGCAAACGCCGGAAGTCAGGTTGTGTTGCCACCCCCGTTGGGGGGGCGACCGCAGTGATGCCCTCCTGTCCCCAGTGTAGCGCCGAATCGCGCCGAGATGTGAGGCGCCGCGGGCCTGGCGTCAGGAGGGCTTCTCGATGCTCACAGGCCACGCACCTCGTGCTCGTCCACCAGGTCTGTGGGCGCGAGGATGAAAACCTCGCACATCAGGTCAGGGTCCTGCTGGTTGCCGCTCATGAAGCCGATCACCTGCTTGCCTGTAGCGTCTTCGATGACCTTGGCGAATCGCTCGCGCATGACCTCCTGGAAGTCCATGCGCTGCTGGATCACCGCTTGGCCGCGGCCGCCGGCCAGCAGGGTTTCCTCTACGCGCGAGAAGCCTCCCCGTAGCACGCATACGACCAGGTCGTCCTCGTAGTAGGACTTTGCGCGACTTGGCCCGCGCCCGTAGAACTCCTTCAGCAGCGCAACCATCCCATCCGATATTGCCGTCAGGACGTCGCCGTGGCTAGCTGTGCTCGGAGGGATTCGTTGCGGATTCATAGCTCATCGACCTCAGCTTGCATACGAGCCACAGATGCTAACGAACGACGCTACGCTAGAAGCGATCGCTCGTTGGGTTCTCGCCCTTCTGCCTAGCGCGCGAACCCCAGCGGAGGACGAGAGAGACAGGCCGCATGCCGGCACCCGAACCTCCTCTGTACGGGGATGAGCTGCTCGCAGCCATAACCAAGGCGATGGTGGAGTTGCATCATCGCTACTACGCTCGCGAGCCTGTGACCGCCAAGACTCGGATGCTCGGCAACGATCTCCTCGCATGCGTGCTCGGCGGCGTATATACGGACGTTGAGAAGACGATGATCGAGCTCGAGCGTGCTCCAGCCGTACGCGACACGCGCAACGCCTTCCAGACCGCAATGCAGCAGAAGTTCATCGAGAAGGTGGAGCACTTCTCCGGGCGCGGCGTGACCGCTTTCATCTCCGACAGCCACATCGGCCCCGACATCGAGATCGAGCTGTTCATGCTTGCGTCAGCCGCATCCTAGGACTGACGTTGCTCAGAGCTGCGGCTGGCCTGCGCGCCCGCCGTACTGCGGCAGCTTCACCAGCCCGATGAAGAAGTCGTCGATCTGGTGGACGATCTTGGTGAACTGCTCGAAGTCGACGGGCTTGGTGATGTAGGCGTTGGCATGGAGCTTGTATGCCCTCACGATGTCCTCCTCGGCCTCTGAGGTGGTGAGCACGACCACTGGGATCATCGATAGCGCTTGGTCGCTCTTGATCTCTTCGAGTACTTCGATGCCGCTCTTGCGGGGCAGGTTCAGGTCGAGCAGGATCAGGTCGGGCCGTGTGGCGTTTGAGTAGCTGCCGGCTGCGCGCACGTATTCCATTGCCTCGACGCCGTCGCTGACGACTGACAGCAGGTTGCCCACCTTGTGGTCCTCGAATGCCTCGCGCACGAGCAGCACGTCGCCGGGGTCGTCATCGACGAGCAGTACTGAGATCAGGTTGGCGTTCATGGGTTCTCCTGGTCGAGGATTGGCAGGGTGAAGTGAAACTGGGCGCCGGGGCTGTGGTCTGGGTCGAGCCACATCCGCCCGCCGTGGTACTCGACGATCTTGCGGCACATTGCTAGTCCGATGCCTGTGCCAGGGTAGGCCTCCTTGGTGTGTAGGCGTTGGAAGATCACAAAGATCCGATCTGCATACTCGGGGTCAACGCCGATGCCGTTGTCGGCGCAGCTGAATATCCATTGCTGCTGCTCACGTTGGGCTGTGACGCGCACGACTGGTGGCTCAGTGGCGCGGAACTTGATGGCGTTGCCGATGAGGTTTTGAAACAGCGACACAAGTAGCGCTCGCTCGCCGCGCACTGCGGGCAGCTCGTCGCTCAGCACGCTGGCGCCGGTGTCGTCGAGCGTGCGCGACAGCGAGGATTTGGCTTCGGCGAGCACCTCGCCGAGGTCGACCAGCTCGGGCTGGTGGCCGCTGCGCCCCACGCGCGAGAATGCGAGCAGGTCGTTGATTAGCACTTGCATGCGCTTGGCCCCGTCGACGGCGAACTCGATGTACTGGTCGGCGCGCTCGTCCAGTTGTCCGTGGTAGCGGCGCTCGAGCGCTTGACAGAAGCTGGCGATCTTGCGCAGCGGCTCCTGCAGGTCGTGTGAGGCCACGTAGGCGAACTGCTCTAGCTCAGCGTTGGAGCGGTTGAGCTCGAGCGCCTGTGCCTCCAGTGTGGCGCGCGCGGATTCAACGGTGGTGAGCTCTTGCACGATGCGCTGGCGCATTGCGTCGATCTCGCGACCAAGTTCCACGATCTCGCGCGGCGCGCCGCCGATTGCGACGGGCTTGGCGAAGTCCCCTGTGGCGACTTGCTCGGCATCGTGGCCGAGCTTGGCGAGGGGGCGGGTGATGATGCGTCGCAGCAGGAAGCCAGCGCCGATGACGCTGCCGAGGATCAGCGCGGCAGCGACCAGCAGCGCGATCTGCAGGAAGCTTGCGTCGCTGTTGAGTTTGTGACGGGCGCTTGTGAGCGTGGCGCTCAGATCGCCTCGCAGTTGGCCGAGCGATAGGCGGATGGCGTCGAACAGGCCCTTGCCGGCGAGCGTTGGCGGGATCGACCCGGTGTGCCCCGCGCGTGTTCTGCGCAGAATTGGCGCCACGAATGTCGATTGCCACGTTTGCGCGTGTGCGCGCACCTCGCGAATGTCGGCAGCGAGCGTCGAGCTGTCTGCGTTGTGTCGCTGTTCAAGGACGCGGTAGGCGCTGGCCTCGGCTGCGAGGCCTTTTTCGTAGGGTTCCAACGAGCGCTGTTTGCCGCTGAGGATGTATCCGCGCACGCCGGTCTCCTCATTGATCAGCGCGTTTTCGAGGTCCAGCGCGGCGAGCAGCGCGGGCTCGACCTCTTCCAGCACGACGTGGCGCTGATCGGTGAGTTGGTGGTTGGCGAGCAGCGCGAGGCCGACGCCGATGACGGCGAAGGCGAGCAGCACGCCGATGGTGAGCGCCAGCCACTGCCCGACACGCAGGCGTGGGAGCAGCTGTGTTGGTGGCGGTGGGGTGCTCAAGCGCCTATCGCGCTCTGCGGGCGCGCGCCGATCAGCAGCATGGCCACGTCATCGTTGAGCTCGCCGCCGTTGAGCTCCTGCGCTTGCGCGATCAGCTGAGCGAGCAGCGCATCTGGCTGCTGGCGCCAGTGGGGGTGACTGGCGATGTGCTCGCTGATCAGTCGCTGCAGCCCATCTGTGCCCAGGCGCTGCGGGCCGTCACCGATTTTTCCCTCGCTGATGCCGTCGGTGTACATGAGCATCGCCCATTCTGCTGGGAGCTGCAGCAGCGTGGGCGACCAGCGCCCGTTGAGGAGCCCAATAGGCGGGCCGCTGGGTGCGCTGGCGATGGCTGATACGGATGTGCTGTCGATCAGGATTGGCGGTGGATGGCCGGCGAGCACGAGGCTGGCGGTGGACTGCGCGAGCTCGACCTCCAGTGTGCATAGCGTGGTGAACAGCAGTGGGATCTCGCGTTCGTGTTCGAGCACGCGCTCGAGGGTGGACAGCGCGAGCGCGCTGTCCACGCCTGCTACTGCAAGCGCTCTCCAGGCGGCGCGCAGGCACACGCCGATGGCGGCCTCGTCGGGCCCGTGCCCGCACACGTCGCCGACGACCGCACGCAGGCGCCCGCGGGGGTCCTCTGCGACGTCGAAGAAGTCGCCGCCGAGCAGGGCGCGGTTGCGCCCCGAGCGGTATCTGGAGGCGATCCAAACGGAGCGGTCGCTGATCAACGGTCTTGGTGCGAGGCCGCGTTCCAGGCGCACGATCTCGCGCGCTTGGGCGTCTGCCAGACGCAGTTGCTGCTGGGCGTCGGCGGCCTGGCGCCGCACGATTGCGTAGCGGATGGCGCGTGCTAGCTGAGCGCCGTCGACCTCTCCCTTGACCAGATAGTCCTGGGCGCCTGCGTCCACTGCTGCCATGCCAGCGGCCTCGTGATCGAGCCCTGTGAGCACGATCAGCGGCGTGTTTGGTGCCTGTGCACGAACCCGCACGACTGTGTCCAGCCCCTCAGCGTCTGGCAGCTTCAGATCCAGCAGCACGCAGTCGATGCCTGCGTCCAGCTCGACGAGCGCGTCGGCAAATGTGCGGCTGCGCGTGATTCGTGCGCTGGGGAGCGCGTCGCTGAGCAGGTCATCGACGATCAGCGCGTCGCCATCGTCGTCCTCCACTAGCAACACGCTGATCGCATCGCGCTCGTGCGTGCTTGAGCGCGCTCGCAAGGCCACGCGCAGATCGTATACGCCCGCTGCTGTCCGGCCGTGGGTTTCGGCGGGCGCGATCGGGGTAGGGATGGCTGCACGCGCTCCCCCGGTCACCGGGGCCATTTGTTCCGGGTCCGGGCTGGAGTGCTTTTGTGATGCGATCTGCTGGAAGCTAGCTTGACCGGCGTGTGCGCCCCAAACCGCTACGTTAGGATCTTGATCGTCGCTGACTGTGGCACCACGAACATGATCTTCAGCGCCGCTGTGTGATGGGCGCTGATTTGACGCCTTCCAGTGGGGAGGACCTGGTGTGCGTGGTGGAGATCCCGAAGGGGACTCGTAATAAGTACGAGTACGACCCGGAGCTGGGCGGCATCAAGTTCGATCGGCTGTTGATGAGCGCTGCGACCTACCCGACGGACTATGGCTACCTGCGTGGCACGCTTGGTGAGGATGGGGATCCGCTGGATGCGCTGGTGTGCCTGTATGAGCCAACGTTCCCTGGGTGCTTGATCCCGGTGAAGCCGGTGGGGATGTTCATGATGCGCGACGAGAAGGGCGTCGATGACAAGGTCATTTGCGTGCCTGTGCATGACCCGTACTGGAATCACTACGAGGAGCTTGAGGAGCTGCCGCTGATGCTGCGCCAGGAGATAGAGCAGTTCTTCACGATCTACAAGGACTTGGAGGAGGGCAAGGCGGTCAGCGTGGAGGGGTGGCGCTCGCGTGAGGAGGCGATCGCCGAGATTGAGGCCTCGCGCGAACGGCTAGCTGGCGCGTAGTTCGCGTCTCGCGCGGCGCTCCCAGACGCTGTGGCCGGCTGGCGGGGCGCTGCTTGCTTACCCGCTGAGCCCATCGAGCATGGCCTCGACTGCTAGCGCCCAGCGCCGGTCGACTGCTGCGCGGCTGCTGCCCAGCCGTCTGGTGCTCTCGGCGGCGGCTAGGCCTTGCACGAGCGCGACGAGCGCATGGGCGACGTCTGTGTCGTTGCCGCGGATGATGTTGGCATCGATGCAGCGGCGCACGCGGGCGATGATGAATATGCGTACGGAGCTGCTTGCGTTGAGCTCGGATGGGCTGGGTGCGAAGTCGCTGAAGGGGCGTGAGAACATCACTTCTGCGAGCACGGGGTTTTGGCGGATGAAGCTGCGGTAGAGCGACATCAGCTGCAGCAGGTCAGCGCGGGGATTGTCGGATTGGCTAAACGTGCCGAGCTGGCGGCGCAGCATGCGAAACCCCTCGAAGAACAGCTCGCGCACGAGCCCGCTCTTGTCCCCAAACAGCTCGTAGATGGCGGGGGTGGAGGTATGTGACTGGCGGGCGACGCTTCTGGTGGTGAAGGCAGCGACGCCGTCTCTGGCGAGCAGCTCGAGCGCGACCGACAGCACGTGGTCTCTGAGCTCGGGTGTTCGCTGCTTGGGCCTAGGCACGATCGAACCTTATTGCGACAGCATCGCTAGTTTCATGACATCGTTTCGTAACATCGGTACAATATGTCGATACATTAGCGCACGATGCACGGGAGATAACGTTGACTGAGCGACTGAGCTATGACCTAGACGGCGGCGTTGCGACGATCACGATGGATGACGGCAAGCTGAATGTGTTCTCGCCGGCGATGCTGGGCGATCTGCATGCTGCGTTGGACCAGGCTGAGCGAGATGAGGCGATTGTGGTGTTGACGGGCCGCGAGGGTTGCTTCTCTGCTGGCTTTGACTTGGGCGTGTTTGCTGCGGGTGAGCCGGAGCCGGCGCTTGAGATGCTGCGCCTGGGGGCGACGCTGGTTGAGCGGTTGCTGGGTTTTGCGAGGCCGGTGGTGGTGGCGTGCACGGGGCATGCGGTGGCTGCGGGGTCATTTGTGGCGCTGGCGGCGGATGTGCGCATTGGCGTTGATGGCCCGTTCAAGCTGGGCTTGAATGAGGTGCGGATTGGCTTGACAGTGCCGTGGTTTGTGATTGAGCTGGCGCGCTACCGCTTGGTGCCGGCGCAGTTCAATCGCTCGGTGGTGGGAGCGACCATGTACACACCGAAGGAGGCGGTGGCGGCGGGCTTCCTCGATAGCGTGGTCCCAGCGGATGAGCTGTGTGCGGCTGGCGTGCAGGCGGCGGCGGCGCTGGCGGAGCTTGACGGGGCTGCGCATGCGGCTACGAAGCTTCGCGCGCGGGCGGGTGTGCTTGAGGCTGTGCGCGCGGCGGTTGAGACGGAGCTTACGGCCGAGAGCTTGCTGGGGGCGCCTTGAGCTGGCGTAGCTCGTCTGCGGTGGGCGCGCTGACTGCGAGCGCGCCTGGCGCGTCTGCGCGTATGCCGGAGAAGACGATCTCGAAGTAGCGCTCCCAGAGGGCTGGCTGCTCGTGGCGGCGGGGGATGTCGGTGGCGCTGATGGCGCAGAGCAGCAGCGGGATGTCCTCGGGGGTGAGGTCGGCGCGGATGGCTCCGGCGGCGCGCGCGCGTGCAAGCAGTTGCCCGGTGACCTCCAGCAGGTGCTCGTGGCCGGCTTGCACTTGTGGGTCCTCGAGCACTGGCGAGTTGGCGGTGGCGTTCTTGAAGCCTTGGTTGCTGACCATCAGCTCGGAGCCTGCGTGCAGCAGCTTGCGTAGCGCGATCAGTGGGTCGGGCTCGTCGAGCAGCGCGGTGGCGGTGGCGCTGATGCGGTCGAGCATGTCGCGCACGGTGGCTGCGATCAGATGCTCCTTGCTGGGGAAGTGGCGGAAGGCTGTGCCTTGTCCGACGCCTGCGCGGGCGGCGACTTCCGAGACGGTAGCGTCGAGCCCGCGCTCGCCAAACACCTCAACGGCTGCATCGATCAGCGCACGCCGGTTGCGCTCAGCGTCTGCGCGCTGACGCCGCGGCGCGACCGCGAGCTCGCTGTCAATGGCACTCATTTTGGCTGACACTCTCCCCTTACGATTAATTCTAAGTAGTTGTGCGGCTGCGTGTGGCCCTGTGCCCGTGGACGCGACACAGGCCCGGCGCATACAGGTGGGCGCGTGCGCGCCTGTGTTCCCAGGTTTGGTGAAAGCGCCCTGGCCTACCTCAGGCGAGCACTGGCTGCGCATTGAGGTCGAGTGAGGCAACGTGGTGGCGACGCAGCATGGCCATTAGCAGCACTGCTGCGAGCGCGAGCAGTCCAGCGCCGACCGCGAACGCGACATGGAAGCCGCTGAGGAGCGCGGCGTGTTGTCCGCTGGCGACGCCGCTTGAGAGCAGCGAGCTGGTGCGCGCGGCTGCGAGCGTGGACAGGACGGCGAGGCCAAGTGCGCCGCCGACCTGCTGGGCGGTGTTGTAGAGGCCGGATGCGAGGCCGGCGTCCTCGCCCTCGACGTTGGCGGTGGCCAGCAGTGTGATTGGCACGAACGTGAGGCCCATGCCGAGCGCTAGCGGTACGAGCCCGACGAGCAGCTGTCCGGGGTAGTCACCTTGGACGGTGGTACGCAGCAGCAGCGCCATGCCGACTGTGGCGAGGCTGAGCCCGCCGACGGCGATTGCGCGGGCGCCGAAGCGCCGGATGAGTGACTGGGCGAGCGCTGCGCCTGCGCCGATGCCGATGGTGACGGGCAGGAAGGCGAGGCCTGCCTTCAGTGGGCTGTAGCCGAGCACTTGCTGCACGTACAGCGAGGCGAAGTAGAACATGGACATCATGCCGGACATGACGAACAGCAGCGCGAGGTTGGCGGCGGCGAGCGTGCGCACGCGCAGGATGCTGAGGCGTACGAGCGGCGCGGGGCTGCGTCGCTCGATTGCGACGAACACGCTGAGTAGAACGGCGGCGACGGCGACTGTGCCGAGCGTGCGTGTGGAGCCCCAGCCGTACTGCTGGGTCTTGACGATGCCGTACACGGCGACGACCAGGCCGGTGGTCACGGAGAATGCGCCTGCGAGGTCGAACGTTCTGCGCACTGCTGTGCCGCGCGACTCTGGCACGTAGCGCAGCGCTGCTACTAGTGCGCCGACGCCGACGGGCAGGTTGACGATGAATACCCAGCGCCAGGACAGTAGGTCGGTGAGCACGCCGCCCATCAGCAGACCGACCGCTGCGCCGCCTGCGGCGATGCCGCTCCATACGCCCAGTGCCTTGGTGCGCTCGCTGGGCTCGGTGAACGTGGTGGTGAGGATCGACAGCGCGGCTGGGGACACGAGTGCGGCGCGGAGGCCCTGCAGTGCGCGTCCTGCGATCAGCACGTTGGAGCTCTGCGCGAACGCGTTGACTGCTGAGGCGAGCGAGAACAGCGTGACGCCGATGGTGAACAGTCGTCTGCGGCCGAGCAGGTCAGCGGCGCGCCCGCCGAGCAGCAGGAACCCGCCGAACAGCAGCGTGTAGCCGTTGACCACTCACTGTAGGTCCGAGCGAGAGAAGTGCAGCCCCTTTTGGATCGAAGGCAGCGCGACGTTGACGATGGTGGCGTCGAGCACCACCATGAACTGCGCGACGCACACGATCACTAGCGTGAGCCAGGGGTTGAATGTACGCTTGCTGGACTCTGTGGGCGTTGTTGCAGCGGGTGTTGGGGAAGCCACAGGCGGACCATTCCGACAGGGAGGACTGGAGGGTCCGTTTAGCCTGACACAAGCGGATCGCCGAGTCCGGATGGGGGCCGACCCGATTGGGAGCGGGACAGAGGTCGTGTGTGCGAATCCCTCTCAGGGAGGTGGTGTATCGCAGCGGTTATACGGCGCTCCTCGGAGACGACCTCCAACGACGAGCGCTGTATCGCACCGGTTATACACCGAACGTTGCAGAGAACAATGTGCAGCGACCCGACCCGACCCGACCCTGCCGAGCCTGCTGCTGCTGCTGCTGCTGCGCGCGCGCTCTCTCTAAAGCTGGATTGCGCGCATGGTGTGCTCATCGGGGAGCTTGTTGAGGATGCTGCGCAGGACCTCGCGCTCGTCGGCCTGTCCGCGCTGCAGGTCGTTGAGCAGCAGCCTGAGGGCGCTGTGTGTGATCTTCATCTGCTGGGGCGTCAGTGTGAGCGTCAGCGTTCCCTGCTCGCTGGGGCCTTGCTCGAGCCCGGCGATCACCTGGCGGGCCAGGCCACGGATCTGTGGCTCGTGTGCCTCGTCGGAGATCAGCAGGCGCAGCGCACTTGCTGCGACGGGTACCTCGGGTCCGTCGAGGAACAGGTGATAGGGGGGCTCGGGCTCCTGCACGGCATCGCTCATGGGACGGTCACCTTACCGTGCGGTCGGCAACGCTCAGTCCGCTGGAACGGTGGCGCGCGCCTGGGCGCGCTCGCGCTGCAGGCGGGCAATCTTTCCGCCGCTGGCGCTGACCAGCATGCCGGCGATAGCGGTGATGACGATGAGAAATGGGGGAAAGCTGCCGAGCGAGACTTTGGCGTGGGTGCCGGCGATTGCGTGCGCTATGAGCAGGGCGGCCCCGTAGATTGCACCAGCTGCCAGGCCGCGGTCGGCGCCGCCCCAGCCGTCCTGGTGCTCAAAGCCAGCGATGAAGCCGCCGATTGCTGCGAACGCGGCGAACCCCCAGTAGGCGCCGGTGGAGACCCCGATCAAGACTCCGGCGATGGCCCCGAAAATCGCAGGGATGACGCCACCCGCCACGATTTGCGCGGCGCGCGGCTGGTCTCGAAACAGCTTCGGGTCGTACATTCATCCCCTCTCCAGAATTCGCAGTCAAAGCGTACCCGCTCTGGCGCACGATGGCGCGTGTGCTGCGGGCGCCTAGCATGGGATCATTCCCGACGCCAACCCCGACACAGCGCCCAACCTAGCGCCGAACGCAGTGCCTAACGCGACGCCTGACACGGGCCAGCGTCAGCCACAGCGACTGCGCCTGTCGGTTCTGGACCAGTCCCCGATCTCGCAGGGGTCGACGGGTGCGCAGGCGCTGGCCAACACGTTGGACCTGGCGCAGCTGGCGGATCGGCTGGGTTATCACCGCTACTGGGTGGCTGAGCATCACGGCGGCCCGATGCTGGCGGGCCCGAGCCCGGAGGCGTTGATTGGCCCGATCGCTGCGGCAACGACCCGCATTCGCGTGGGTAGCGGCGGCGTGATGTTGCCTCATTACAGCCCGCTGAAGGTGGCTGAGACGTTCAGTGTGTTGGCGGGGCTGTTTCCGCACCGCATTGATTTGGGGCTAGGGCGTGCTGCGGGCACTGACCCGCTGACGACGTTTGCGCTGCAGCGCGACCGCCGCCAGGCAGCGCCGGACGATTTCCCTGAACAGCTGGCTGAGCTGCTGGGCTATCTCGATGACCGCCTGCCGCCGGATCATCCGTTTGCGCGGCTGGCAAAGACGTTGCCGGGGAGCCCGGAGCGACCTGAGCCGTGGCTGCTGGGGTCCTCCCAGCAGAGCGCGCTATGGGCTGCTGAGCTGGGGCTGCCATATGCGTTTGCGGATTTCATCAACCCGCGTGGGGCGGAGATTGCGGCGCTTTACCGTGAGCGTTTTGCTGAACATGAACACGCGGGCGCGCATCCGCGCACGGCGGTGGCTGTGTGGGTGATCTGTGCGGAGGACGACGAGCAGGCACGGGAGCTGGCGGCTAGCGGACGGATGACGTTCACACTGCTGCGCAGGGGTCAGCTGATCGCGGTGCCGCCGCCTGAGCAGGCGCTGAGGTTCCTGGCGCAGGACGATCGCAGTGGCGGGCAGCCGCGCTCGGAGCGGCGCGCGGTGCTGGGCTCGCCGGAGACCGTGCGCACGCAGCTACAGGAGGTGGTTGCTAGCTACGGTGCGGAGGAGGCGATTGTGGTGTGCATCACCTATGCGCACGAGGCTCGCCGACGCTCCTATGAGCTGCTGGCGGAGGCGTTTGCGCTGTGAGCGCGCTGCTAGTGGCCGTGGGCGACGCGCAGGCGCAGCACGGCAGCGCTCGTAGGCTTTGAGCTGCCACCAAGCGGCTCGCTGGTGACCATCACTTCGCGCACGCTGCGCAGCGCGCCGGGAACGTCGACCGCTCCGTTTCCTGAGCTGGTGACGGTGAACAGCGCGTCGGTGGGCTGCGCGGGCTCGCTGGCGCGGTTCAGCCACACCTCATAAACCTCTCCAATCGGTGGCTCTGGCATGCCGGAGACGATTAGTTCGGCGCGCGTGCCCACGCGTCGTAGCGATGCGTGCGTTTGTCGGGCTCCACGAGCATCGGCGCTGGTGCTGGCTGGCCTGTGGGTCCTAGAGCTGTGGTTGAGCGCAGCGACGCTGGCAACGATCAGCGCGGCTGTGGCCACGAGGCTAGCTGTGATCGACCGGCGCGCTTTGCTCCGGAGACGGGGAGCTCTTGATCGGGGGTGCTCACTGTCCTGCGCTTCTCCGCGAACTGCGCCCAGTACTCGCTGGCGCAGCCTGCCGGGCGCGGCCTGCGTGGCGACTGCTGGCTCGCTGGATCGACGCAGGCGACGCGTGAAGGAGCGAGGCGTGCGGGACATCAAATGACTTAACGCGCAAGCGCTGCCCATGGATCACAACAACGGACGCGGCACACGCATGTGATCCGTATTGGCATGGCTCGCGTAGACAAATAAAACGATGGTCGTGGTAGTGCGAAGCATGTGCGGCCCAAATGAACCCCGAGATGGGAGAGACAATGAGTTACGAGATCAACCTCGCTGAGATCGATGTCGATGGTGCTGTTGCCGAGGCGGCAGACGCTGTGTCGGGCGACACGCGCCTTAGCTTCTTGAAGAAGGCTGGCGTTGCTGGAGGCGCATTGGTGAGCGGTGGCGCAGTGCTGTCGGCGTTTGCTCCGAGCGCATTTGCAGGCCCTGGTGGGACTCCTCCGCCAAAATTCGGCAAAGGCGACATCGGCATTCTCAACTATGCGCTCACGCTGGAGTACCTGGAGGCTGCGTTCTATAACGGCGCGACGGCTGCGGGTCTGGCTTTGAGCCCGCAGGCAGCAGCTTTCTTGAAGGTTGTTACCAGGGACGAGAACGCTCATGTGGCGTTCCTGAAAAAGGCCCTTGGGCGCAAAGCGATCTCTTCACCGGCGTTTGAATTCGGAGAAGCCAACAAAACCGTTGAAAAGTTCATGGCAACCTCGTATGTGCTCGAGAACACAGGCGTTCACGCCTACCTTGGGCAGGTCACGAACATCCAGTCGAAGGCGTATGTCAAGGCGGCAGGCTCGATTCTCACGATCGAGGCACGTCACGCTGCGGTGATTGGGCTGCTGAACGAAGCAGCGGGCAACGACATCGCGCCTGAAGGTCCGTTCGACACCCCGCTTCCCGCGCAGAAGGTTCTTGCGGCGGTAAAGGCAACCGGCTTCATCAAGTAGGAGCGCCGGTACGGAGCACCGGTATGGCGTTGTCTCGCGGTGATTGCCGCGGGGCGACGCTTCGCCCGGCAGGTTCTCCGCTTTACGAAACCTGTGTGTGGCAGTGATCCATTTCGCACACAAATGCGAACAAGGACACATAGCACCTGAGCGGGCGACTGGGCCCGTCGGACCCCAACAAGTCAGGAAGCGGAGGTATGAACATGTCTAGTCCAACGAGTGAGGACTCAGCACCGCAGCCCGCCGGCATCGTTGAGCGTCTAATGCGCGACGATGTCGACCGCAAGCGGTTTCTGAAGATGGCAGGCGGTGCAGGTGCGGCGAGCTTTGGCGCATTTGTATTGGCTGCATGTGGTAGCAGCAGCACCAAAACGGCTTCCACAGCGGCGGCACCGGCGGCGACAACGAGCTCGGCGTCGAGTGCAACTGGCGACATTGCAATTCTCAACTATGCGCTGACGCTGGAGTACTTGGAGCGTGAATTTTACGCCAAGGTAGTGGCGTCGGGGCTGTTCAGCGGCAAGGTTGGCAGCCTGATCAAGGGCTTTGGCAGCCAGGAGGCGACGCATGTGGAAGCGCTGAAAGGCGCTGTGTCAAAAATGGGCGGTACACCGGCGGCCAACCCCAACGGCAAATTCCCGATCACCAGCGCCACACAGGTGGCTGGGCTCGCCTACACGGTGGAGAACCTGGGCGCGTCAGCGTACCTGGGGCAGGCGGGGAACATCCAGAGTCCTGAGGTGCTTGCGACGGCGCTGGCGATCCACTCTGTGGAGGCGCGTCACGCAGCGACCCTGGGCACGCTGGTCAAGAAGTCGCTCACCCCGGATGGCGCCTTTGCCAAGCCGGCTGACATGTCAATGGTGCTGGCGGCGGTCAAGCCGTTCCTGGCCTGATCGCAGGTTGAGAAAAGGAGCTGAAAGCAATGTCCAACCACACAATTACCAACGCGGAACAGGTCGGTCTGGCTAACCCTGAGCTGGCAAACGTGGAGGTCAGCGGGATCACTCGCTCGAGCTTCATGCTGCGCGGCGCAATTGCTGCTGGCGCGGTCTATGGCCTGGGAGCGGTCACGCCGTTTGTCTCACAGGCGCTCGCTGAAACAGGGGGCGGCGATGTTGAAATCCTCAACTTCGCACTCACGTTGGAGTACCTGGAGTCTGACTTCTACAACGTCAAGGGCAAGGAAGTTGGCCTTAAGGGAACGGCGAAGTCCTACGCCAAGATGTTTGGCGAACAGGAGGCCGATCACGTAGAGGCGCTGATTACGACGATCAAAGCGCTCGGTGGCAAGCCGGTGGCCAAGCCGACGTTTGTGCTCCCGGCGACCAGTCAGAGCTCGTTCCTAGCATTGGCCTCGGTGCTGGAGAACACTGGCGTGAGCGCGTACAACGGTGCTGCACCGTCGATCAAGAGCAAGGAAGTGCTGGCGGCGGCGGGGAGCATCGTGCAGATCGAGGCGCGTCACGCTGCTGCGATCAACCTGCTGGTCGGCAAGAGCCCCACGCCCAACGAGGGGTTCGACGTGCCGCTGACCAAGGCGCAGGTGCTGACTGCGGTGAAGCCGCTGATCAAGGCCTAGCGGGAAGAAACGGAGGGGCCGTCGATGATCCGTGCGCGGCCCCTCCGCGTAGTAGTAGGTAGATATCGGCCCGTTACGGGGCATCCGCATTCAATTTTCAGGAGGACTGAAGACCATGGGACTAGATAACCCAATCCACATCGCATTTCTGCTGATTCTGCTGCTGCTGGTGTTTGGAGCCAAGCGGCTGCCGGAGATGGGCAGGTCGCTGGGCGATGGCATGCGCGGCTTCAAGGACGCGATCAGCGGCGAGGGCGCTCAGCCGGCGACACCGCCAGCGACACAGCCGGCCCAGTCAGCACTGGTGGCGCAGCAGCAGGAGCCCGCTGTGGCCCCTGCGCCAATGCACGCTGTCCCTGCCCACCAGCCTGTAATGGAGAAGCTCCCCGCTTAGCGGGGGGCTTCACCTCGTAGGTCATTGAGCGCGACAAACGGCTAACTGGACGAGTGGAGGGATCATGGCAGTCGCTGTAGGCAGCATCGGACATGAAGACCGCGTCAGCGTGGTCGACCATTTGGAGGAGCTGCGCGCTCGTCTGATCGTATGCCTAGCTGTGATTGCGGTTGCGTTTGGCTTGTGCTTCTGGCAGAACACTGCGCTGCTGAAGATCGTCAACGCACCGCTGGCCCACCAGACCCAAAAACAGGTCAAGGCGGGTAACGGTCCTCTCGGCTCGACGTACACCGTGCAGCAGAGCGCTCGCACGGTGGCAACGCAGCTGCAGACGGTGGTGCAGGCGCTGGAGCGTCCAGGCAGCGGCGCGTCTGCAGCGACGAGAGCTTCGCTGGCCCATGTGACACCGCAGCTGAATGGGGCGATCAAGCACCTGTCGGCTGCGCCTCAGGGCAACAAGCCGGTGACGCTTGGTATTGGCGAGCCGTTCACGACCACGATCGGCGTGTCGTTCATCTTCGCGATGATCCTGTCGCTGCCGGTGATCTTGTACGAGCTTTACGGCTTTCTGCTGCCTGCTTTCAGCCCGGAGCAGCGACGCGTGACCACCTCGCTGATGCTGGCGATCCCGTTCCTGTTCGTGGCGGGCGTGTTGTTTGGCTACTTCGTGGTGTTGCCCGCGGCGGTGCGCTTTTTCCAAAACTTCAACAGCGGACAGTTCAACGTGCTTGTGCAGGCCAGCCAGTACTACCACTTCGCGGCGGTGGTGCTGCTGGCGATGGGTCTGGTGTTCCAGGTACCGGTGGGCGTGCTTGCGGCTACGCGTGCTGGGATCGTGACGACTGGGCAGTTGCGCCACAATCGCCGCTATGCGCTGCTGGCGTGTGGTGCGGTGGCGGCGTTCCTGCCGGGTGATGCGATCACGCTGCTACTGGAGACGGTGCCCCTGTATCTGCTGTTCGAGATGAGCGTTTTGATCGCCAGGATCATTGAGCACCGCGAGACGCGGCGAGCACTGCGCGATGCCGGGTGAGGGCCGTCATCGACCGCTGGGTTTTGGCCGCTCCGTGCGGCGCCTGAGTGGCAGTGATCCAAGCTCGGGTATATGCCGTAACAATGGGTGGAATGTTCAATTCGCTGCGTTCAGGTGGTGGGAGCGGCTCCACGGAGCGTCTGCGCGTGCTCGCGGACGAGGAGCTCATGCAGCTCGTCTACAGGAGCAAGGCGGACGCGTTCGAGGTGATCTATGACCGCCATGCCGATGCGGCCTACTCGTTGGCCTATCGCATCTGCGCCCAGCGGGCGCTTGCGGAGGACGTCGTTCAGGAAGCGTTCCTGTCGTTGTGGCGCAGCCGTGCCCGCTATGAGCGCGACCGCGGCAGCGTGCGCACATGGCTGCTTGGCATCGTGCACAACCGCTCGATCGACGCCCTCCGGCGCAGGGCGGTGCGCGATCGCGGCATCGTGCACGATGAGGGGCTGCAGGAGCGGGTGGCGGCGCCGGAGCGCACCGACTTGGATGTGGCTCGTCGCGAGGAGGCGCGCGAAATCCGTGACGCGCTGGAGGAGCTGCCGGACGAGCAGAGCAGGGTGATCGAGTTGGCGTACTTTGGGGGAATGACACACGTGCAGATTGCGTCGATGCTGGATACGCCTGTGGGTACGGTCAAGGGACGTATGCGCCTGGGGCTGGCGAAGATGCGCATGGCGCTGGGGGATCCGGCGGAGGTGGTGCAGTGAGCGTCGAGGACTCCCACATCGATCGTGAGCTGTGCGGCGATAACGCAGCGCCCTACGTGCTGGGGGCGCTCACGGACTACGAGCATGAGGCGTTTCGTCTGCACCTAGATTCCTGCGCGGTCTGTCGTGAGGAGGTGGCTGCGCTGCAGGTGGTGGCGAGTGCGCTGCCTGCGGTTGCGCCGCAGCTGAACGCGGGGCCTGAGCTGAAGCGGCGAGTGATGGCGAGCGTACATGAGGACGTGGGCAGCAGCGAGGCCGAGGAACGGGCGCTATCGGCGCGCTCCAGGCGTGGCCCGAGGCTGGCTTGGCTACAGTGGCGGCCGCTGCTTGCATCTGGTGCGCTGGCAGCTGCAGCGGTGGTTATTGCGGTGTTGGCGATCTTCTCGGGCGGTGGCGGCTCTGGCGGCGCGCGGGTGATCCATGCGGAAGTGATTCCAGCCCATGCAAGGGCGTCGCTGCGCGTGAGCGGTGGGCATGGGCAGCTGGATATCTCTGGCATGCCGCAGACGCCTGCCCAGCGCGTGTATGAGGTGTGGATCAAACGCTCGGGCGGACCGCAGCCGACGGACGCGCTGTTCACGGTTACTGCAAAGGGCGATGCGACGGTGGGCGTGCCGGGCAGCTTGAACGGCGTGAAGGTGGTGATGGTGACGACGGAGCCGCTTGGCGGCAGCAAGGTCCCGACGAGCTCGCCGGTGATCGTTGCGCGCTTGAGCTGACTGCGCTCAGCGTGGCCGGCAGTGGGCGCGTGGCCTGCGCTTAGCGCGTGGCTTGCAGGTAGGAGGTGATCGCTTCCGCGAACGCGCGCGCGGCGAGTCGCTGGAAGGAGGAGCGCACGAGCAGCGCGGCGTCGGTTGAGTTGCGCATGTTGCCGCACTCGATCAGGACCTTGGGCACGGTGGTGAGGTTGAGGCCGGCGAGGTTGTTGCGGTAGGAGATGCCGTTGGTGCCGTCATAGTCGCTCACTGGCATCCTCGTGAGGTCGTGGTAGCGCTGGAGCAACACTTCACCGAAGGTCTTGGAGGCGCCGATCACGTGATCGTTGGGTCCGTCGGCGACTGGCTCGAGGATGGTGAAGCCGCGGCCATTTGCGGGCCCGCCGTCGGCGTGGATGTCGATGGCGACGTTGGCGTGCGCACGGTTGATGATCGCTGAGCGCTCGGGTACGCAGGGGCCGACGCCGTTGTTGCTGGTGCGCGTAAGGACGACTGCGGCGCCCTCGGCGCGCAGGTCGCTGGCGAGGTACTCAGCGACGTTGAAGTTGAACTGTGCCTCGGTGTAGCCACTGTCGGTTTCGGTGCCGGTGGTGTCGCATGTCTCTTGTTCGCGCCCGTTCCAGATGAGACGGTTGATGTAGCTGGGGTCGCTGTAGTTGCGGCCGTTGTGGCCGGGGTCGATACCGACGATCTTGCCGGCGAGCGGGAGCGAAGCGCGCTGTGTGGCGGGCCCAGCGTTGGCGGTGGTGCAGGCGAGCATCAGGCATGCGAGGCCAGATGCGGCGAGCGTGGCCACGGTGCGCGGTCGTGCGCTGCGCAAGGTCATGATCCTCGATCCTTCCACAGCTCGAGGCCATGAGAGTCGAGCGCTGGCTGTACTTCGAAAGGGTTATAAGTACTTCTAACCATTTCCTTTATAACTTGCCGCGCGGCGCAAGCCCGCGCCGTGACCGATTTCTATTCCCTAGCTTTGGTGACCACCAGCAACTGGTGCTCCCCGAGGATGACGCTGTCACCGGCGTGCAGCTGGCGGCCGCGCCGTATCTCGGGCTCGCCGTTGACGAGCGCGGGCTGGCTGGCGAGCAGTGCTTTGACCTCGCTGCCGCTGTCGACCACGCCGGCGAGCTTGAGCAGCTGTCCGAGGCGAATGCTGTCTCCGCGGATGGGTATTTCGTTGGCCACGACTAGCGAATCTAGCTGGTGGCAACGCCTGTGTCTGGGGTGCGATAGGCTCGCAGCCAATGGGCGAGCGCAGCGGATACACGCCGGGAACGTTCTGCTGGGCGGAACTGGCAACGAGCGACCAGTCGGCGGCGAAGGCGTTCTATGGCGCGCTGCTCGGCTGGGAGGCCGACGACCAGCCGGTGGGCGACGACGCGTACTACTCGATGCAGCTGATTGGCGGAAAACCGGTGGCGGCGATCGCGCCGCAGCCCCAGCAGCAACGCGACGCGGGCGTGCCGCCGCTGTGGAACTCCTACGTGTCGGTGGACAGTGCGGATGCGATGCTGGAGCGCGCGGTGGAGTTGGGCGCGACTGCGCATGCGCCGGCGTTCGATGTGATGACGGCCGGTCGGATGGCGGTCATCCAGGACCCACAGGGCGCGTATTTCATGCTGTGGCAGCCGGGTGAGCACTTTGGCGCGGCGCTGGTGAACGCGCCGGGAGCGCTTGTGTGGAACGAGCTCAACTCACCCGACTTGGATGGCTCGAGTGCCTTCTACAGCGAGCTGTTTGGCTGGGACATAGAAGAGTCTGTGGGGATGGCTGACTACCTGTCGATCAAAAATGGCGCTGCGAACAATGGTGGCATTCGCGAGTTGATGGCGCCCTCGCCGCCGCATTGGCTTGTGTACTTCGGTGTTGACGACGTTGACGCCGCGCTGGCCAAGTTGGATGAGCTGGGAGGCATGAAGATCGCTGGCCCGATCGACATCCAGATCGCGAAAATCGCCGTTGTGGCGGATCCCCAGGGCGCGGTGTTTGCGCTCTATGCAGGCGAGGTAGAGGAGTAGCGCCGCGCACGCAGTTCGCTGGCTGCTGCAAGGTGGGCGACTAGGGGTGCTGGATAGCCGAGGTTACGGCGCTGACGCTGCGCCAACAACCACGGTTGGTGCACGCTGGCCTGTGGCAGTGTGGCGAGCTCGGGAACGTAGCGGCGCACATACTCGCCTTGTGGGTCAAAGCGCTGCGCTTGGCGCAGTGGGTTGAGCACGCGGTTGGGCCGGGTGTCGTTGCCGGTGCCTGCGACCCACTGCCAGTTACCGACGTTGTTGGCTACATCAGCGTCGATCAGCAGGCGAGCGAAGTGTGCTGCGCCGTGGCGCCAGTCCAGATACAGCGTCTTGGTCAGGAACGACGCCACGATGAGCCTTGCGCGGTTGTGCATGAACCCTTCGCTGGCTAGTTGGCGCATGCCGGCGTCGACGATTGGATAGCCGGTTTGTCCGTGGCGCCACGCCTCCAGCGCGTGCGTATCTACTACCCAGCGATCGCCGCGCGGGCGATAGTCGGCGTGGGGTATGTCAGGGCGCGCTGCGAGGACCTGGTGGTGGAAGTCGCGCCAGCAGAGCTGGCGGGCGAAGCTCTGTGCTGCTGGATGAGCGCTGCTGCGTTGCAGCAGGGTGGCAGCGGATAGGCAGCCGAAGTGCAGGTAGGCGCTGAGCCGCGAGGTGCCATCGCCAGCAAGGTCGTCGTGCAGCTCTTCATACCCACTGGCGCATGCGCGTAACCGGTGCTGGAGCTGCTTGCGGGCGGCTGTCTCGCCGCCTGGCTGTAGCTGAGGCGAGCAGGCCTTGTTGGTGAGGCTGGCGAGCTTGGGTGGCGGCGTTGAGCGCAGGCTGGGAGGTGTGGTGATCACCCGTGGGGCGTGGGCAAGGGGGCGCAGCGCCGCGCGTTGCCATACCCGCCAGTAGGGCGTGAACACGCGGTAGTGGTCACCGCCGGTCGGCGTGAGCTGTCCGGGTGAGATGACGTTGATGGCGGCGTAGGTGCGCAGCTCGATACGCGCCTGCTTGCACGCGTCGGCCAGTCGCTGCTCGCGCAGCTGCGCGTAGGGAGTGAAGTCGGCGCTCATGTAGATCGTTTGGGCATTCCATTGCTGGGCGAGTGCGAGCGCCTCCTTGACGACCTCACCCCGACGCACTGTAAGCGAGGCGCCACGCTTGCTGAGTGAGCGCTGCAGGTCGTTCAGGCTGTCGAGCAGGAAGGCGAGGCGGTTGGGCGAGCCGCAGCTCTGGCTGAGCAGCTGGCGGTCGAGCACGAACGCGGGGATGACCTCGTCAGCGTTGCGTACGGCTGCTGCGAGCGCGGGGTGGTCGCGCACTCGCAGATCGCAGGTGAACAGCATCAGCGCGCGCTTCATTCGAGTAGTGCTCGCTTGAGGGCTTGGTCGAAGGAGAGCGTTGCGATCCCGAACGGCTGTGCTCCGGAGGTGTCGGTGACGATCGTCTCGGTGGTCAGGCCCTCGACGAGCGGGCGCGCGACGTTGGTGTCTACCGGTGTGACCAGCCCTAGCCATAGGGCGGATAGCCATGGCGTGATGAACGGTACGGGCAGCTTGGGTCGTGGCCGCACGCCCATGGCGATTGCCATCCTGTCGAGCATGTCGCCGTAGGCGAGCACGTCGGGGCCACCGATCTGGACCTCGCGCCCGAGTGACTCGGGGACGTGGGGGGTGCGCTGCAGGTACTCGATGACGTCGTCGATTGCGATCGGCTGGGTGGCGATGCGAAGCCAGCTTGGCGCGATCATCACGGGCAGCCGTTTGACCAGATAGCGCAGCGTGCGGTATGACTCGCTGGCGGCGCCCACGACCATGGCAGCACGGAAATAGGTGAGCGGCGGGCCCTCTGCGGCTAGCGCTAGCGCTGTCTGATGGCGGCTGGAGAGGTGCTTGGACACGCTCTCGTCGCCAAGTCCGCCGAGGTAGACGATTCGGCTGATGCCCTCGCGCTTGGCCATCTGCGCGAAGTTGACTGCGCCTTGGTGCTCGCGCTGCTCGAAGCCGGAGCCTCCGGCCATGGCGTGCACGAGGAAGTAGGCCACGTCGATGCCCTCGCCGAGGCCGCGCATGCTCGCTGGGTCAGTTACGTCGCCTTGGCGGATCTCACAGCCGCGGCGCTGGAACTCGGCTGCGCGGGTGGGGTCGCGCACGAGGCAGCGCACGCTTGCGCCGTCGTCGAGCAGCGCGTTGGTGAGACGGCCTCCGATGAACCCGGTCGCTCCGGTTACGAGCGCGTGCGTTGCGATCAGTTGAGGTTAGCCGGCTGGGCGCGCTGATGGGATCATCTGCGCGAGTTGGCGGCGCTGCCATTGCGGTTGTCGGCCGCGTCTGCGCCGGTGGCGGGGCTCATTACGCTGGCGCCGCGCCCGCCGAGCGCGCGCCGGACGAGGCCGGGGGTCACTACCCGCAGCACGCCAGCGAGCGCATATGGCCGCGGTACGTAGCGTTCGGGGCGCCGGCCGATACCGGCTTCATAGATGGCCTCTGCGCCCTGCTCAGGTGTGGAGACGATCCAGCGCGTCCAGGGTTTGTCTGTGAGCTCGGATTGGGGGAAGCCCTCGGTGGAGATGAACCCGGGCAGCACTAGTCCGACGTGGACCCCATTGGCGCGCTCCTCGGCCCACAGTGCGTCTGACCAGCCGGCGAGCGCGAACTTGGATGCGCTGTAGGCGCCGCTTCCGGCGCGCGCAACCCTGCTGGCGGTGGAGGCGATGTTGACGATGGCGGACGGGGCGGAGGCGCGCAGCAGTGGCAGTAGCGCCTCGGTGAGCCTCACTTGAGCATCGAAGTTGATGGCCATGGTTCGGCGCACGTTCTCGTAGCCGCCGTCAGCGAAGCGTGCGCGCCATGCGGCGCCGGCGTTGTTGACGAGTAGATCGAGACGCCCGTGGCGCTCGCGTACGTGTGCCTCAATGCGCGCGGGCGCGTTATCGTCGAGCAGGTCGATGGCGAGGAAGCTCACGCGCTGCTCGCCGAGCTCAGCGGCGAGCTCGCGCAGACGCTCTTGGCGGCGGGCAACGAGTACGAGCGCTGCGCTGGGCTCGCGTGCAAGACGGCGTGCGGTGGCCTGGCCAATGCCGCTGGAGGCGCCGGTGACGAGCATGACGGGGGCGCGGCTTGGGTAACTGCTCGGCTGTGCCATGGTTTCCGGTTAGCCTGTCAGATCGGCAATACGATGAGCTCGTCCGCATCCAGCGATGTCCGCCAGGGCGTCGCTTCCGTCACTCAGGCATCGCCGCGCAAGCGCGAGGCGCTGGAGCTGTTCCGTGGTTTGCCGCAGCGCTACGACGCGTTGTCGGCTGCGCTCAGCTTTTGGCAGGACCCGCGCTGGCGGCGGGCGCTGGTGAGCGCTGTGGCGCCGCAGGCTGGCCAACGGGTACTTGATGTGGCGACGGGCACGGGGATGGTGGCGGCGGAGCTGCTGGCGCGCGCGGACTGCTCAGTGGTGGGCATTGACCAGAGCGCTGAGATGCTCGCTGGGGCCCGCGCGCGTTTTGCGGCGGCGGATGGCTCGCGTGTGGAGCTGGTCCAGGGGCAGGCGGAGGCGCTGCCGTTTGCGGACGCGAGCTTCGATGCGCTGACAGTCACCTACCTGCTGCGCTACGTGGATGATCCGGCGGCTACGGTGCGTGAGCTGGCGCGGGTGGTGCGCCCGGGCGGGCGGGTAGCGTCGCTTGAGTTTGGCGTGCCGGCGTGGCTGCCTGCGCGCATGGCGTGGCGGCTGTACACGGCGATTGGGCTGCCGACGCTGGGTCGGTTGGCTTCCCGTGAGTGGGCGGAGGTGGGGCGCTTTCTGGGGCCGAGCATCCGCGGCTTCTACGAGCGCCATCCGCAAGCGCAGATCGTCGGCTACTGGGAACAGGCGGGCCTGCGCGATGTGCGGGTGCGGCGGATGAGCCTTGGCGGTGGTGTGGTCATGTCTGCAACCAAGGCCTTCGCGGGTAGCGGCGAAGCGCCGGTAGCTGGTGGTGCGCGGTGAGACCTGCCACCGCTGAGCGTGTGGCGCATCAGCGTCCTGCGTTCTATGCACGTGGGCGCGGGCGCGCTGGTGAGGTGATGACGCTGCTACACCCGCCTTACACGGCGTGGCATCTGAGCTACTTCGCCTTGGGGGCGGCCGTTGCGCCGAGCCTGCATGTCGATCGTCTGCTGTGGGGGCTGGCCGCATTTGCGCTGGCTGTGGGGGTATCGGCGCACGCGTTTGATGAGCTGCACGACCGGCCGCTGGGTACAAGCGTCCCGGGGCGGACGCTTGTGGGCCTGGGCGTGGCGGGCCTGGTGGGGGCTGTGGCGATCGGCGTTGGCGGTGTGTTGACGGTGTCGGTGTGGCTGGCGCCGTTGGTTGTGGCTGGCGCTGCGTTCTTGCCTGCATACAACTTGGAGCTGGCTGGTGGGCGTTTCCACAGCGACCTTTGGTTTGCGATCGGCTGGGGTGCGTTCCCAGCGTTCACGGGCTATTTTGTGGACGCGGAGAAGGTGGCGCTGCCGGGGCTGCTGATGGCGGCGGGATGCACGGCGATCAGCGTCGCTCAGCGGCGTTTGAGCTCACCGGCGCGCGAGTTGCGCAGGCGCACGCTGGCGGTGAGCGGCACGCGCACGTTGCGTGACGGCAGCACCGAGCCGCTGACACTGGACGGGGTGCTGGCGCCACTGGATGGAGCGCTGGCCGCACTGTCGTTGGCGATGGTGGTCACAGCGTGCGCGCTGGTGGCAGCGCGTCTGTAGCCCGATCTTTCCCCTCAACATGGTGTATTGCACCTGCGATACACCGCTCCTCGTAAGGGACACAGGCACGCCGAGACGTGACGACGCGCGCTAGGACGAAGGCCCGGCTGCCGCGGAAGGCGACGGGTCAGGCGCCAGGAGACGGGTCAGGCGCCAGGAGACGGGTCAGGCGCCAGGAGGCCGGCGGGATTCCATGTATTCCCGATTCTGCCGGCGCTCGCCGCGGACCTGAATGGCGATGTAGACGAGGATGATGTTGACGACTACGCCGATTCCACCGAACGTGATGATCAGGCCGAGGGTCTTGTCGAAGGCTTCGCTGGCGGCGATCAGCATGCGCGGAGCCTAGCAACGGAAGGGGCGCGAGTGTCGTAGCCTTCGATGGACCGCCGCCGATGGCTATTGGCGAAGAAGCGCAAGGAGAGGTGCCGGAGCGGTTGAACGGGCGCGACTGGAAATCGCGTAACGGGGGAAACCTCGTTCGGGGGTTCGAATCCCCCCCTCTCCGTTTTGGCCGGGTGTGAGGCCGTTGTTCGAAACTTGCTCCGGTTCTACTGTGGCTGATCCTCGTCCGGCTCTCGCTGGTTAGGGTTTGGCGGCTGGTCTGCGGTCTTGATCTCGCTTTCAGTCCACGTTCTCAGCTGTGCGACCAGGACGAGGGCAGCAGATCGGTCCAGAGCGGGTGGTTCCTCGCTCTCGTAGCGGAACTCGACTGCCCATGGCGACAGCACATCGGCCTCGGACAGCTCGTCGGGTGCCTCGATGTGGTTTTCCTCGACCAGGCCGATGAGGTAGCTCAGCGCGTGGCTCTTCACGAACGCCACGCCGCGAGCTGCCAGTACGGCCTTGATCAGCTTCTCGGCAGCCTGCTGTGCGTGAAAGCCAACGATCGAGTCGGCCACGTCGGCGTCCGAGCAGACCTTCCGCACCAGCGTCTCGTCGTCGACGGCACGGGCGAGCAACACCCGCGCCAGGTCAAGCCGGTCATGCGGCGGCATGCAGCACTCGACCCTCGGTCAGCGCGGTATGCACCATCGTCCCCTCCACGGCTCCCCAGTCCTCGGCGTAGCGCTCGCTGACGACGATCACATCGAACGGCATCCCGAGGGGGCGTAGCGCACGACCGAGACGCACCATCTCGTCGTGACGGTTGCGAGGGTCCCGCTCTACGACGAGGAAATCGAAATCGCTGTCTGGGCCTGCATCACCGCGTGCCCACGAGCCAAACAGCACGATCTTGACCGGATCGTCCGCGACAGCCGCCAGCGTCTGGCCCGCAGCCTCGATGACCTCCTGGGCAACCATGGCGACACCGTAGCGAAGCCCGCGGACCAGGGCACAGAAGCGTCAGCCATCCATCCGGTCTCCAAGCGACGCTAACCGGTCCTTGGCCCATATCTCTCCTCGTGTAGCCGTCGGATCAGGGGCCACGCACATTTCGAGAACTTTCCCGCCATCCCCGTATTTACCGGACCTGGACAGTCCTGCGGCCGGCGACCCGTCAGGACGCGGCGGATGCCGGCTGCGGACCACGGAGCCGGTGTCGATATCCCGGGATCGGGACAGGGTCGGTGTCGACCCAGCCCGATGCCGATGGGTCTGGCACAAGAGGCCCCATCTCTCTCAGGCGATGCGCTGTGAAGCGCGAACGAAGTCGTCCCGGTCAGCCTCAGCCCGGGGAGGCAGCGTGGATCGAGCATCAACCTCTATGTACCCGCGAGGCTTGCGAGCAGCTGCTTGGCGGCCGTCTCGAAGCGCTCCACCGCGCCGTAGGGTCGTGCCACGAGCATCGCGCCCTCGAGACCGCTGACGATGCTGCGGGCGGTGACGGAGCTCGTGCCGGCGAAGCTTAGGCTCCCGTCGTGGCGGCCGTGCTCCAGCACGGCCGCCAGCCATGACTCGTTGTCGTCCAGGAAGCCCACCACGGCATCGCGCATGCGGCTCGGAATGGTGTCGTACTCGGCGGCGAGCATGCCGCAAAGGCACATGCGTTCGTCGCGGAGAACATCGGCATAGAGCTCAGCGTAGGCGGAGAGCTTGGCGGGGGCGTGCGTGAGCTCACCATCGATTGCCGCCAGCGCCTCAAAGAAGCGCCCGGCATAGCGCGCGATGATCGCCTCGCCCAGGTCTGCCTTGGTCGGGAAGTGGTAGTGCAGGCTCGCCTTGGTCATCGACAACTCACCTGCCACGTCGGCGTAGCTGAAGCCATTGAAGCCTCGCACCTGAACGAGTCGTTCCCCCACCTCGAGGATTCGCGCGCGAGTTGGCTGGACCTCGAAGTCAGCTTCTGGGGGAATCGCCGTCTTTTCCTTCATGCGGGGCATGTGGCATCCTTGCACGCTCGCTTGACAATCTATCTACTAGTAGGTAGGTTAGCAGGGGTTGAACGTCCACCGCCAAGAGGACAGGGGGAAGATGCAGGACACCGAACACAAGAGCTTTGGGGCGCCGGACGAAACCCGGCAATTCCCGAACGGGGAAGCGCAGATCATCACTATCGGCGCGGGTGAGGTGGGACGCCTCGTCTTCCAGCCGGGTTGGCGCTGGTCAAACGACGTAAAGCCGATCGCGCAAACCGACAGCTGCGAAGCGCCCCACTTCCAGTACCACGTGAGCGGGCAGCTCGGAATCCGGATGGACGACGGTACCGAGTTGATCGCCAACGCCGGCGACGTCACCTCTCTGCCCAGCGGCCACGACGCATGGGTCATAGGGGACGAGCCGGTGGTGGTTGTCGACTGGTATGGCGCGAGCAGCTACGCCAAAGCGAGCTGACGAGCCGAGCAACCAAGCTACGAACAGGAGGAACCCATGTCACGGAAATACATCGACTGTCGTGAGATGCCCAGCGAAAGCGGGTGTGACCTGGCGATGGCGGGAAGCGACGAGCACGTGCTCGACGCTGCCGTCATCCACGCGGTGAGCGCACACGGCCACGAGGACTCACCAGAGCTGCGCGAGCAGATAAGGGGCATCCTCAAAGAGGAGGTTCCAAGCGCGCTCGCGTAGGCCGGCCCGCCTTCTTGGGCTTCGAAGCGCCAGCGCTGGGTTTCTAATTGCTGAGCCGCACAAGCTCTTCGCCGACGCGGATGGTGAGGCTGTGAGAGGTGGTTAGCACTTCCCACGTTGGCGTTTCTTCGTTGCCTGGGACCGTCCCCGCTGGGCGGGGCACCTGGATGGGGAGCTGCTGGCCTGCGGCGCTGCCGAGTGTGGGATCGGGCTGACCGTTGGCCAGGATGCCAGTGATCGTGACCGCATGGTGGGACTGTCCGGCAGCGAAGGTCTCGCCGTTGGCAGCGATGGCGGCGGCTTCGGTTGGGACATTGATTCTCGTGGTTCCTGCTGTGCCGAATGTGGCTTCTGGTGTTCCGGTGGGCGTGAGGCGGCTGATTTCCTTGCCGGAGATGCCCTCGACGGAGCCGTTGGGTAGCGCGAACAGCCCGTTGCAGAAGTGGTAGCTGTTATTGCTGACGAGCACGGGAGCGGGGGAGGTAGGCGTTTGCGTGCTTGGGTGCACGCCGAAGCTCGTCACCACGGCGCCTGTGGGACTTAGCTGTTCCAGCGGGAGGCCTTCGTAGGCGACAAGCAGCGATCCGCTGGCGGCAAGCGTTTCAGCGCATGCTCCAACGGTCCCTGATTCTCCTTCGATGAACTGCGCTTTTTCTCCTGTGGCCGCTAGGAATCCGCCTGTGCCGAACGATCGGTCGAGGGTGCCGTTTGGCTGCAGCCGTACGTACTCGATTGCGCCGTTGCCTTGGCCTTCGGGAACCCTTGGCTGGTTGACAGGTTGTGGGAGTTCCTTCTGGTAGACGGCAACGATGTCACCGTCGGATTGCACAACAGCGGCGGTGACGATCGTGAAGCGGTGGGCGTTAGCCAGCTTGTACTGCGCGATGCCGTCGTGGCCGAAGCTGCGGTCAGGCTGCCCACGTGCATTTAGCCTCACGGTGACGAACCTGTTGTCTGCGTGGTTGATGCCAACGATCAGCACGCTACCGCCGGCGAGCGCGAGCATTCGTGGTGGTGCCTGCTTGACCCAGTAGATCGCTGGCACGATGCTGACGCCGCCGTGTCCAAAGCTCTTGACCAGCTTGCCAGTTGGGGAGATGCGCGAGACGATGAACGCGCCTGGTTTGCTGTTGGCGTAACCGCCTACCAGGACTGAGCCTTGTGGGCCTGGCACGAGCAGTGAGCGATAGCGTTCTGGTGGCGAGGGTGCGCCCTGGTTGGGCGGTTCTTGCAGGCGCTCCCTGACTGGCAGTCCAGCCACGCCGCCCTTGCCAAATGAGGCGACGAGGTGCCAGCTGGCGGCCTGCGCCAGCGTCGTGCTGGTAGCTGCCATCAGCACTGCTGCGATCGCAGCGATGTACGGCGAGCGCTTTCTTCTGTGTAGCCAGCTGATGGCTGCGTGCGGTTGCGCCATGGCCGATACACACTACGCGGCGCGAATCGAAAGCGGCGGGATCCGCTTGCGACGGAGAGGCGTCTGCAGGGCTTGCGCCAGAGGGAGCGATGTTCGCGAGCGGCTCGCCGCGGCGCCTATTTGAGTGTTGAACGGTGGTGCTGAAAGGGGAGTTGATTGAGCAGGCCGGTGACCTCGAACACCAGCTGGATCTGCGCTGGCCCTTGGATAAGTAGGAACTCGCACTGGTGCTGGGCGCATAGCTGGCGGGCGAGCAGGGTCATGCGCACACCGGTTGAGTCCATGAAGGTGAGCTGGCTGAGGTCCATCACGAGGCTGGTTGCGCCGCCTGCGCTGACTTGATGCAGGCAGGCTTCGAGTGTTGCTGCGCCACGCATATCCAGTTCACCTGACAGGAGCAGCCGGTGATGGCGCTCGCTGACGACATCTTGTACTGCGAACTGGCTGGGCTCAGCGGTGGGGCGTGCGGCCATGGTGGGTCATTCTGATCCGATGCAGTCGGCCATGCCGTATTCGGCGGCGAGGGCTCGGTTATCGGCGATGGTTCGCCGCAACGCATACTGCACTGCTTCTGCGGTGCTGGCTTCTTGGCTGGCTGCCGCGTTGCCGATGGCCGCGGCATCGCTTGTCTCTCCAGCGAAGCCCGAGAGGAGCTTTTTGATTGCGTCAGTGTCGCCGGCGGGCTGCGGGAGCATTTCCAGCTTGCTGGCAGCGGCGCGGGAGAAGGCTATGACTTGGTGTACGAGCGCAGCGAACGTCTTGGCCGCTACGCCTGCTGGGAGCCTTTTGAGCGTTTCTTGGCGAGCCTTGAGTGGCTTCTCCTGCTGGCTGAGCGTGCTGCAGATGCGTTCAGCCTGAGCGACGAACTGGGCCTTGGAGGCTGTGGATGCGGACTGACTGGCTTGGCTGCTGGTGCTGGTGCTGGGCGTGCTGGTGGATCCGCAGCCGGCGCAGAGCAGCGCTGCAAGGGTGGCGGCGAGACCTAGCGCGCCTTTGAGCTGGTCCCGCATGCTGCCCATCCTCCCACACGTCGGCCTGCGCTCGCGTGACCACGTGTGCGTGGCTAGGGGGAGATCCGCGTAGACGGCTCGCGCTCTCCCACTAAAAGACGTAATCATGTACACTTGTTAGCTATGACGGACAATCCTGATGGGGTTCGCGCAGGCGGTGGCGGAGCATCGAGCGACAGTTGCGGCGGCTCGGCGATGAGCTCGAGTGCCGCTGAGGCGATAGTCGTCGAACCGATCGGCCGCGTCATCTCACCGCGCACTGTCCCGCTGGACGACGACTGGGGGAGCGTCGCAGCGACGATCACCCTGAATGCTGATCGGTTCACGCCGGAGGCATTGAATGGGCTCGACGCGTTCTCTCACATCGAGGTGGTTTACCTGTTTGATCGAGTTGGCCAGGAGTCGATCCAGACGTCATCGCGTCACCCCCGTGGCAACGTTGCGTGGCCCAAGGTTGGAGTGTTCGCGCAGCGCGCCAAGGGTCGTCCGAACCGAATAGGCGTATCTGTTTGCCAGCTATTGGCTGTAGATCAGCTCACTGTGAGCGTGCGCGCGCTGGATGCCATTGACGGCAGCCCGGTACTCGATCTCAAGCCATATATGCAGGAGTTCGCGCCCAGGGGCGAGGTTCGTCAGCCGCAGTGGTCACACGAGCTGATGGCCGAATATTGGACGGTGCCCGCACCGCACGCCGCTGACGGTCAATGACTTAACGTCGACGACGTGGGGGGCGTTGGCGAGTACCGGTTGATGGCAGAGCGGCCCCGCCACCTGGCTCAGGAGTCGGGTACTACGGCATTCCTGGGTCGGGCGCGCCGAGCTTGGTGACTTCAGGCGCCTCATAGACCGCGCCCGGACAGCCACCGAGCGCGAGCACGCGCATGCCGCTGGTGCCAGGCCAGATCTTGCGCTTGGGCTGAGGCCCTACGCGAACCATGGTGTCGGCGTCGAGCGTGTGGCGCTCGCCATCGATCTCGATCTCGCCGTCACCGCGCAACACGACAAAGACCTCCTCCTGGCCGCTGTCAGCGTGGTCGTGCTCGGGATACTGGCTGGCGTTGGGCGGTAGGTCGAGGACCTGCATGCCGAAGGACTCGACGCCGAGCTGCGCGCGAGCACGTTTGAAGGTGCCAAAGATGACTCCCTCCATGCTGTCGATGGGGCTGACGGTGAAGTCCGACATGTGCGCCTCGCCTCCTGTATCCGCGGATTTGATGGGGCGGGCATTAATAGCACGAACGTTCGTGCGTTACAATTGACGTATGGAGACAAAGGCTGAGAGCACTAGGGCGACGATCCTCGAGCGCGCTGTGGACTTGGCGTCGACTGAGGGCTTGGAAGGGCTGACCATTGGCAGGCTGGCAAGCGAGCTGCAGATGAGCAAGAGCGGCTTGTTTGCGCACTTTGGCTCCAAGCAGGAGCTGCAGCTGGCGACGCTTGAGGCGGCAGCGCTGCGCTTTACGGTCGAGGTTGTTGCTCCGGCGCAGGCTGAGGAGGAGGGGGAGGCGCGGCTGCGGGCATATTGCTGGGGCTACTTGGACTACCTGGAGCGCGAGGTGTTCGCTGGCGGCTGCTTTTGGGCGGCTTCGGCGGCGGAGTTCGACGATCGTCCTGGGCCGGTGCGCGAGGCGGTGCGGGCGGGCGTGGTCAGCTGGCTGGGCGAGCTGGAGCGTCAGGCGGCGGTGCTTGACGCTGAGGGCGCAGCGGATCTGGCGTTTGAGATCTACTCGCTTGGATTGGGCGCGAACACATGGTCGCGGCTGCTCAGCGACCCGCGCGCATTTGACCGAGCGCGTGAGGCGATCGAGCGTCGGCTACAGGAGCGTGCGCGTAGGCTGAGCTGATGTGGGTCTCACGCGAGCTGACGCTGGAGCCGCGCAGTCGCGGCTTCCATCTGATCACCCGCGAGGTGCTGGCGGCGCTGCCTGAGCTGCAAGAGGTGGCTGTGGGCTTGCTGCACCTACTGATCCGCCACACCTCAGCGTCGCTGACGCTGAGCGAGAACGCGAGCCCGGAAGTGCGCAGCGACCTGGAGGCATGGTTCAACGCTGCCGTGCCTGAGCGCAGCACGCTGTGGACGCACACGCTGGAGGGCAGCGATGACATGCCAGCGCACGTCAAGGCGTCGCTGCTCGGACCCACGCTGACGCTGCCCGTCACCGGCGGACGGCTGGCGCTGGGGACGTGGCAGGGCATCTACCTGTGCGAGCACCGTGACCGTGGCGGTGCTCGCTCGCTGATGGCGACCCTGTGGGGCGAGGCGCAGGAGCGACGGTAGACTACGACGCTCTGCGCCCGTAGCTCAGCTGGATAGAGCGTCGGTCTACGGAACCGAAGGTCGGGAGTTCGAATCTCTCCGGGCGCGCTACCGAAGTTGTGGTTTTTGCGGGGCTTTTGGACCTCGTGAGCAGCCGCCTCCCGGACTGTCGCCCTGCTCCCGCCCCACCCAGAGGCGTTGGGACGGCGCGGGCTCAGCGGTGTGACACCAGGGTTCCCTGCCGCGTATCGTCCGGTGAGGTTGCGACGGGGGCGAGCAGGATGACTCGCTCGCCGGCGCGCAGTTTGATGTCTGCGCGGGGCGCGATGAGTTTGTGTCCTTCGCTGGCGGCGAGCACGCTGTGGCCTGCCGGCCAGCGCACCTCACCCAGGCGGCGTCCGCATGCGAGCGCCTGGGCGCTGATCGTGACCTCGAGGATCTCATAGCCGTTCAACGGCGTGGTGGGGACGTGGACTTGCTTGTGCGGTTCCTTGACGGCGAACCCGGCGGCTTCGGCGCCTCGCTCGATCTCGCGTGTCGATGCGTGAACGCGCCCGATGAGCGCGCGCGTGACATCCTCGCGCGTGACCCACCCCTGCAGGGTGTGCTCGTCGTGGGAGAGGACGGGCAGTCCGTCGTGGCCGTAGAGCACGAGCTGGCGCAACGCGTGCTCGAGATCCTCGTCACCGAAAAGCACCTGCGGCTCGCGGACGTCGCTGACGCAACCGGCGAGCCTGGCCCACAGCTCGCGCGAGACCGCAGCTGGCTCTGCCTCGAACTCCGCCTGCGCGAGCAAGCGAGTCGGCCCATCGCCGTCTGTAACCGGCTGCATCACCTCAGCGACGCTGAGTGTCGCGAGCGCGCTGGTGGCCTTTGGCTGCTCGATGTCGATGCCGCGGCGCAGCAGCTTGGTCGTGTAGATGGAGCCGTAGGTGAGCTGCTTGCTGGTGGCTGCGGCGATCCCGCAGGCGAGCATGACGGGGAGCGTCAGAGTGAAGTTGCCGGTCATCTCAAGGACGCTCGCGATCGCGGTCAGCGGTGCCTGGGTTGCGCCCGCGAAGACGCCGCCCATGGCGATCACCGCGTACATCGCCGCCGGGCCGATGTCGGTTCCGAAGATGTGGCGGGCGGTGACTCCGAAGGCCATGCCGCCGGCTGCGCCGGTGAACAGTGACGGCGCGAACACGCCACCGGAGCCGCCGATCGAGAGGGTGAGGCTCGAGGCAGCGACCTTGCCGACCATCAGGATCACGATGAGCCAGAGCGCTTCGTGGCCGGCGACGATGTTGTCCATCACGGGGTAGCCGACCCCGTACATCTGTGGCAGAGCGAGCAGCAACACACCGAGCGCGATACCGCCCACCGCGGGGCGCGCCCACTCCGGGCGACCCTTCCACAGGCGATCGAGGTAGTCCTCCAGCCAATACAGGAAGCTCTTGAAGCCGACGCCGAGCAGGCCCGCGGCGACCCCGAGCACGACGATCAGCAGGTAGGTGGCGTCCGGTGGCGCGAGCAGGTTGTGCGGGAAACTGGAGAAGAACGGCCCGGAGCCGAAGAACGCACGGCTGACTAGGTCGGCGGCGACCGCCGAGAGGGCCGTGCCGAACAATGCGTCCAGCGAGAATTCGCGCAGCACGATCTCAAACCCGAAGAACAGGCCCGTGAGCGGCGCGTTGAACGTGGCCGCGATCCCGCCGGCGGCGCCGCACGCGACGATGATGCGCAGGCTGCGCTCGGACATGCGCACCCGCTGGCCGACCGTCGAGGCGAAGGCCGCGCCGATCTGGACGATTGGCCCCTCGCGGCCTACCGACCCGCCCGTTCCGATGCAGATCGCCGAGGCGAGCGCCTTGACCACCGTCACCTGCGGGCGGATCCGCCCGCCGTTCTCGGCCACTGCGAGCATCACCTCTGGAACCCCGTGGCCGCGCGCCTCGCGGGCGAAGCGCTGGATCAGCGGCCCGTAGAGCAAACCACCGAGCACTGGGATCACCAGGAAGAAGCCGATACCCAGCCACGCCAGGTGCGCACTCGCCACGCGACCCTGCTGCCCGAACTGATCGTGCCCGGTCACGATCCATGTGACCGCATAGACCAGCTCTCGAAAGACGACCGCGCCCAAGCCCGCCCCCACACCGACCAGCAGCGCCATCACGACCAACCCCAGCCGCGAGCCGCCGAGCCACGTCGATAGCGCGCGCCCTCTACTCACTTGCCCCAACCCAGCGACCAGTCCTGCTCCGGCACCTCGCCGGCCGCAGCGGCGAAGACCCGCAACGCCGCAAGCGCCGAGGCCCGGTCGGCGCGCGGCATCCGCCGCACAATCTTTGCGATCTCAACGCGACGACGACGGGTCACCTCTTCCACCAGGGCACGCCCCGCTCCGGTCAGCGAGATACGCACACCCCGGCGATCCGCGCTGATCCTCCGCCGCTGCACCAGCTGCTTGCGCACGAGGCGGTCGCACATCCGCGTTGCCGTCGAACGATCCACCCCCAGCGCGCTCGCCAGATCGGCCGGGCGCTGCGGACCGCGGGCCGCTAGTTCCACAAGCGCGCGGTACTGCGCCAGCGTCACATCCTCCGCCAGGTCCGCCAGCGAACGCGCGGCGACCGCCACCAGTGCACGACTGGCGCCCAACACCGCGTCGACGAGATCGTCGCGATCCTCCGGCCGCTCAAGGATCTTCCCGGTCGCAGGCATTCGATGCATAATGCTATTATTGCACTATGCATCGATTCTGCTGTGGTCTCCGGTCGATGCGCCCGGAGGTCGTCCGATCGGGTCGTCTCGCTGGCGTTTGCTCGCACGCCCGCTTCACGCTGTAAAGCACAAGCGCGCCTGCCGGCGATCCGCCGAGCACCAGCTCAATCGGGCGCGGCGTCGTTCTCCCCGTCGGTATCTCCCAGCGAGTGCGATGCTGGTCGACGCCGATGTCTGATCGCGAGGACGCCGAAGCCCGGATTGCCGACTGTGACTTGACGCTCGCCGGCGACGGCGGCTCCCAGGATCTCGCGGCGCGCATCCGCGTCGCCCAGGCGCTTATTGACAAGGGCAGGGCTCTGGTCGAGTTGGGCCGGGGCACGGAGGCGCTCGTGTGCTTTGAGCAGGTGGTTGCGCAGTATGCGGGGTCAGACGAGGGCGATCTGCGTGCGCGCGTGGCGCGTGCCTTGCGCGGCAAGGCGGCTGCGCTCGTCAAGCTCGGTCGTAAGGACGAGGCGGTGGCCGCCTTTGACGATCTGGTTGTGCGGTTCCAGGATGCTGGCGAGCCTGAGCTGCGCGAGTCTGTCGCGATCGCACTGGGCGGTCGGGTGGCGGTGTTGAAGCTGGCCGGACGCCACGAGGAGGCTGCTGCTGCCGCCAATCTGGTTCTCGAGAGGTTCGAGCGCGATCCGCCGCCCGGACCTGTCAAGCTCGTCGCCCGCTTACTGCTTGTCCGTGCCAACACCGAGCTTGTGCTCGAGCACGAGGACGAGGCGCTTGTGCTCTTCAGCGAGCTCGTCACGCGCTTTGGAGACTCCAAGGACACTGTGTTGCGCGGCTTGGTCGCGCGTGCCCTACGCAACAAGGCAGCCGCGCTGCGCAAACTGGAGCGCCGAGAGGAGGCGCTTGGCGCTTGGGATGATCTGCTCGGCCGCTTCGCCGAGAATCCTCCGCTGATCTTGCCGTACGTCGCGGTCGATGCGCTGTACAGCAAGGCCCATGACCTGCGTGAGCTGGGGCGTCGCGGTGAGGCCGTCGCAGCCTGTGAGGCGTTGGTCGATCGCTACGGTCACGAGAGCGCGCTGCCCGTGCGCGAGCAGGTTGCCAAGGCCATCCTGTTGAAGAGTCAGTTGTTGAAGGAGGGCGGTCACACCGAGCAGGGGCTGGTTGTCCTCGACGAGCTGTTGGCTGGCCTTGGCGACGCGAGCGAGCCCAAGCTGCGCGAAGTCGTTGCGCTTGCTCTGTACAACAAGGCTTCTTGGCTGAGCCAGCTGGAGCGGCGCCGAGAGGCAGTCGATGTCGCACGCGATCTCGTCAAGCGTTTTGGTGATGATCCGCCGCCCGGCAGGCCCTACGTCGCGCTCGATGCGCTCTTCGGCCAGGCCCACGACCTCCGCAAGCTTGGTCGTGATGAGGAGGCACTCGCGGCGTGTGATGCACTCACCAAGCGCTACGGTCGCGAGGAGGACTTGCACGCGCGGACACGCGTCGCCAAAGCGATGAGGCTAAAGAGCGTGTCGCTAGCCAGATGCGGTCGCGAGGCGGAGTCGATAGCGGTCATTGACGCGCTGATATCGCGCTTTGGTAATGCGAGCGAGCCCGAGCTGCACAGCGTGGTCGTCGAAGTGGGGAGCTGGGGGATGGCTGACCGCACGCGGGCCCGGCAACGACGCCGGGAGCGCCAGTCGATCCTCGGCGTCATCTACATCGTTGGGATCGCATCGCTCATTACCGGCACGATCACGAAGCAGCCACCGTCGGCTCTACGCTCGGTCGGCATCGCCTGGGGGCTGCTAGGTCTCCTGCTCTTGATCACTGTGCAGCTCAAAACCGGTGCGCGGGTGCGCAAGATGTCGGCCCGGCGGGGGTCCGCGGCCGCGATGCGTCTGGATTACAGCTGGACCATGATCGCCTTCGTGGCGCTGGCCGTTGTGATCGTCGCCGGGGAGCTTCTCGCGTGGCTGAGCTAGCGGGGCGCCGATGGCAGGTAGCATCGCTCCCGTGTTGAGCGAGGTATGGGGCGAGTGAGGATGCGGCTAGCGGCGGTGTCCCTGCTGGTGCTGTCCTCACTGGCAGCGCCGGTGGGAGGGATGGCGGACACCGCTGGCTTGGCGCTGCGATCGTCCCTTGTGCTAAATGCGCCCGGCGCCACGCTGCCGCCACAGCTGCAGGCGCTGGAGCAGAAGATGCAGAAGCTCCACGTCAACAGCGAGCGCTACACGGTGACATCCCGGGGCGTCATCACGGTAGTCAACGAGGCGAACGGGCAGCCCGTCGGGCGCGAGAAGTCGGTGTCGCTGAACGCGAACATCAGTGGAGAGGTCAGCATCTTTCCGCCCCAGGCCGAGGTGATCGACGCCAGCACAGGCAAGCCGATCCAGATCCAGATCGGCTCCACCCAATACACCTACTCGCGGGAGATCGCGCGTAGGCACCCGCGCCGAGCTTGGGTTCGCAGGCAAGGCGCCAACGGCAGCGCGCTTCCAGGCTACTCGACCCCTCTCGAAGTCTTTGCAAGCCCTGGCGATGCGAGCGTTGGCGGCGAAGGCAGCTATGCGCAACTGTTCAACCTCCTCACGACGGCTGTCGGCTCCGTCGCGGTGCTCGGCCCAGTCTCAGTCGACGGCCAAGCAACCACCGAGTTCACGACGGAAGTCGAACCTCTCCGCCTGATCCGGGGGCTTACGGTGGAAGACGTGCGGAATCTCGAGAAGCATCCGGTCGTCACGAAGCTGAAGCTTTTTCTGAGCGAAGCCGGCTTCCCGCTCCGAGTTACGCTGTCGCAGAGCGCTCAGCACGCCCACTTCACAGAGACCACTGACATCACGGCGGTTGAAGTTCCGCTCGCGCTCTCTCCACCTCCACCAGGAGAAACGATCAGCGTTGCAGAGGCGCGCAAGCTGGAAGGCCCGTGACACAGTCGCTTTCGAGTCGCCATTAGCGCCGCCAGCAGTTGTCGGGCCTGAGCCGCGTGACCCCCAAACGCCAAAGCCCCGGCCTCCTTCTAGGGGACCGGGGCGTTCGACTGTCTTCTAGATGGTGGAGACGGTGGGAATCGAGTACCGGTGATTCCCACGGTCGCTGGCGGCGTAAAAGACTTCCCATATGACCTCTAGTCCGACCGCGCGCGAACATCACATGATCGCTGAGAGGGTGGTGACGATGGCCACTTGGCCGCAGTCCTTGGTGATCTCGCCGGCTCTCACCATGTGTGAGACCTCTGCGGCGATCGTGTCACGGTTGGCGTTTAGTCCCTTCGCCAAATCGCCTGTAGTGCTGTGCGGGTGAATTTTGACGTATTCAAAGATGCGCCCGTCGATGTGATCCTTGTGCTGACGCGCCGTGGCGCGACGGCTGCTGGCGCGACGCGCGGTTGCGCGACGTGCCGAACGTTGCGGTACCACTGCTGCCATGACGGGTGTCGACTCTAGTCCGGGCGCCATGTCCACGATACGTTGCGTCTGCATCATCGAGAACCTCCTGACCCTCATAGGAGGTACCGCGCGCGAGGAAGAGGGTACGAGACCCAACGCGCGGGTACGTGGGCTAGGCCCCGCGGGTCTCGATCATGGCCTCAGGCTCCGCGCCTCGGCGCGAATCGCGCTTTGGTGGCTTTCGGGCATCTGAGGCTGAAGTCCTGCCCGCAGGGTCAGCTCAATTACCGATGCTATCCCTTTTTCCGGTCTACGGCGAAAGCTGTTCCAGCTAAGCCCAAACCCGATAGGCCTGCGCGATCGCATAAGGCGTAAGATGACCTCAACAAACACAAGTGGGGCCGCGACGCGTTCGACCTCGGAGCCTCCGACAACAAGGAGGAACGATGGCTGAGGCTGACCTAATCGACCCCGGGACGACTGATCGCGACACCATGCTCGTCGGCCTCACCGCAATTGGGACCCGTTTGTATGCGCACCCCGGCGACGCCCCACCGGAGTCGACGCTTGCTGCAGAGCGTGCCGTGTTCGCGCACCAGTTCGACCCGATCTGGCGCGACCTGACCAACGACGACCACAGGTGGCTGCGGGAGAAGCTGGACGACGAGGACAACGGGGACGGCGCATTTGGTCGCATGGTGGCCGACTACGAGACGCGCAGCAGGCAGGACACAGTGGCCTAGTGCAGTCCCCACTCTTTCTTCAGTTTCCAGCGTTTCTCCCGTAGGTGACGTAGGCGCCTACGCTCTCTTCTGAGCTCTTCTTCTGTGCGCGCTATGGCTGCTGCCCGCCGTTTCGATGTGGGCGGCAGTTTTTCCAGTTTGGCGAGCTTTGTCTTGAGCCTGTGTTTGCGGCCTTTCACGTGGCCGATGTCTCGCGCGATCTTCCTGAGTTTTCTCAGGACGTGCCAGGGGACTTTGCTGGCGTCGGCCGCTTCGTCGGCTTCTTCGCCTTCTATGTCCGCTTCTTCGGCGAGTTCGGCGGCTGCTTCGCTTGGCTCAGCTGCGACGACCTGGCTTGTCGCTTCTTCGGATGCGGCGGCGGAGGGGGCGGTGCTTACGCCCCAGATGAGCCCGAGCATCGCGACCAGCAAAACTCCGAAATTCCTCTTGCGTCGCATAGGAAGAATCAACTCAATCTAGATCGGGCTCGTGTGGCCCAGAAGGGTCGGCTGGCCATAGTCTGGAGCCAGCCGTTGGACATCTGCATGACGAGAGGTGACGTACGTGGCGCGTATTGCGATCATGCGGGCAGCGCTGCCTCGATTGCGGCGATCAGCTCGTCTGACTCGGGCTCGACGGTGGGACGAAAGCGGGCCACTGGCTGTCCGTCTGTGGAGATGAGGAACTTCTCGAAGTTCCATTGCACGTCGCCTGCCTCGCCGGTGTCATCGGCGGTGGCGCTGAGCGTGCTGTACAGCGGATGGCGCTCGGGCCCGTTGACGTTGAGCTTCTCGGTCATGGGGAAGCTCACGCCGTACGTTGTGGAGCAGAACGTTTGGATCTCCTGGGCGCTGCCTGGCTCTTGTTCTCCGAATTGGTTGCACGGCACGCCCAGCACGGTGAACCCGCGCCCGGCGTAGCGCGCTTGGAGCCGCTCCAAGCCGGTGTACTGCGGGGTGAGCCCGCAGCGGGAGGCAACATTGACCACCAGCACGGCCTGTCCGTCGAGCTCAGCGGCGTCCAGCTGCTCGCCATCCAGCGTGCTCAGATGCTCGAATATGGCCACGAAGTGAATCTTATGTGATTGTGGAGACGGTACTGCGCTTGGCCCATCCCTGCTCGAGCAGGTTCAGCAGTGCTTCAGGTGGCTGTGCGCCGGATGTGCCCAGTGTGCGATCGACAACGAACGTGGGCACTGCGCTGATCCCGAGCTCGCCAGCGGTGCGCTCGTCGTTGCGGACCTGCTCGGCGTAGCGCTCGCTGGCGAGCGTCTCGCGCACCTCCTGCTCGGCAAGCCCCACCTCGACTGCTAGCTGCACGAGCGTGCCATGGTCGGAGATCAGCTGGCCTTCTGTGAAGTAAGCGCGCAGCAGGCGCTCCTTCATTGTGTCCTGCAGCTCGTGCTCGTGGGCGAGGTGGACGATGCGATGGGCGTCGAAGGTGTTGCCGCTGCGGGCGATGTCGAAGCGGAAGTCGAGGCCCTCGCCGGCGGCTACGTCGGTCAGCCGCTGCTCAGCCTCGCGCGCCTGCTCAACGGTCATGTTGTACTTCTGCGCGAGGCGCTCGGCGCGATCGCCGCTGCGCTCAGCTGGCGCGTGGGGGTCGAGCTCGAAGCTGCGCCATGTCACACGTACGTCGTCGCGCTGCTCGAACTGGGCGAGAGCGGATTCGAAGCGACGCTTGCCTACGTAGCACCAAGGGCAGGCGATGTCGGACCAGATCTCTACCTCCACAGCAGCCCTGTCGCGTGAGTGGCCAACGCTACTCGGGGCAGTCTTCCGCGTCGTCGGGCGCTGCGCAGGTGGCTTCCTCGTTGAGGATGCGCCAGCCTTCGAGGAACTGCGCGCGCGCTCGCGCGGGTAGGCGCTCGAGCGTGCTGCGCAGGGGCGCGAGCGCTTGTATGGCCCATGTGCGGATCACCTCGCCGTACTGGTCGTCGAGGCGCACGATGGTGCGCCTGCGGTCGGCGTCGTCCTCGGCGCGATCGAGCAGGCCAGCGCGGCTGAGCTGGCCGACGATGGCGCTGGTGGTGGATAGGCCCAGGCCGAGCCTGCGGGCGAGCTCGCTGACGCTCATGGGCCCGGCGGTTGCGACTGCGCGCAGTGCTGGCATGTGGCGGGGGCCTAGCGATGCGCGCGTGGCGGCGTCACGCAGCACCTGCGGCGGCGGGCTCGCTTGCTTGAGTCCGCGAAAGGTCTCCCACACGAGCGATGACAGCTCGTCGAGGTCAGACTCGAGCGATAGGTCTTGCTCCGTGCTGGTGGCGGTCGGCGGCATCGTCCCTCGTTGTGCTAGTTTCAACATCGAAGTATTCGCACTGCAAACTGTTCTTCAGCAAGTATACCGCTAAAAGGAGGGCTGATCATCAGCTCCGTCGAGCATTCACAGCAGCAGCCTGGCATCGTTGCAAGGGTCGCGGGATGGGTGCTGGGGCGCCGTCGGTCGGTGGTGATCGGCTGGCTGGTGTTGCTGGTCGTTGCGCTTGGCGCGTCAGGTGCTGTGGGGACCAGGTTTGCCAACAACTTCTCGCTGCCGGGAACCGAATCCCAGCGTGCGGCGGATCTGCTTGCGCGCAACTTCCCCGCCCAGGCGGGCGACTCCGATCAGATCGTGCTGGCTGTGAGCCACGGAGCGGTGACGGATGCTGCTGTTCGCGCGCGCGTCACGCCAATGCTGAGCAAAGTGGCAAAGCTGCCACACGTCACCGGCGTGATCAGCCCCTATGCGGCCACCAAGGGCGGCGCTGCGATCTCAGCCGATGGCAAGGTGGCGTTTGCGACGGTCACATTTGATGAGAAAGCCAATGTGCTTCCCGCTTCAGCGATTGAAAAGGTGATCGCTGTGGCCAAAGGGGCGGCGCTCCCGTCACAGCTGCAGGTGGCATTGGGCGGGCTGGCGATCGAACAGGCGCAGAAGCCGTCGTTTGGCGCGGCCACGATCATCGGTCTGCTCGCTGCGATGATCATCCTGTTCATCACCTTTGGCTCGCTGATCGGCATGGGCTTGCCGATCATCACTGCGCTGCTGGGGCTGGGCACTGGCATCGGCATCGCGGGCTTGGCTTCCAGGCTGATCGACATGCCGAGCTTCGCTACGGAGCTTGCGGCGATGATCGGGCTGGGCGTGGGCATCGACTACGCGCTGTTTGTGGTCACGCGCTTTCGCGAGAACTATTTGCTCGACGGCGATGTCGATGGCGCGATTACCGCTGCGATGGACACCGCCGGGCGTGCTGTGCTGTTCGCCGGCGCCACCGTGATCATCGCCTTGCTGGGGCAGTTCGCGCTGGGTGTGGAGTTCCTCTACGGCCTGGCTGTGGCTTCGGCGCTGGCGGTGTTGATGACGATGCTTGCGGCGCTGACGGTGTTGCCGGCGTTGCTGTCGCGCTTTGGCGAGCGCATCGGGCGCCCGCGACGCCGGCGCACGGCGGTCGCGGGTTCCGCTGAGGGCGCGCAGGCGGGTGGCTTCTGGGTGCGCTGGTCGGGCTTCATCGAACGCCACCCGTGGGAGGGTGCGATTGCGGGCCTTGCGATCATGCTGACGCTGTGTGCGCCTGCGCTGGCGCTGCGCCTGGGCAACAGCGACGCTGGCAACAATCCTCCGGGGCAGACGACCAGGCAGGCCTTCGATCTGCTGGCCAAGGGCTTTGGGCCTGGGTTCAATGGGCCGCTGCAGGTTGTTGCCAGCCTGCCGCACGCAGGTGATGCGGCGGCGCTGAGCAGTGTCGCCAGTGCGTTGCGGGCCACCGCGGATGTGGCGTCGGTGTCGGCGCCGCGGATTAGCCCGCGGGGCGTGACGGCGGTGTTCAACGTGTATCCGCGCTCGGCGCCGCAGACGCTGGCCACGACTGAACTGGTGAGCACGTTGCGCCACCACACGCTGCCGCCGGTGGCTGCGAGTAGCTCGACCACGCTGATCGTGGGCGGCTCCAATGCGGCGTCGATCGACTTCACGCATGTGCTTGCCAGCAAGCTGCCGCTGTTCGTGGCGGTGGTGGTGCTGCTGTCTGCGCTGTTGCTGCTGATCGTGTTTCGCTCTGTGGTGATCCCGGTGCAGGCGGCGTTCATGAACCTGCTTTCCATTGGCGCCTCGCTGGGCGTGGTCGTTGCGATCTTCCAGTGGGGCTGGCTGGGTGGGCTGTTCAACGTGAAGGGCGCGCCGATCCAGGCATTCATCCCGGTGATGCTGTTTGCGATCGTGTTTGGCCTGTCGATGGACTATGAGGTGTTCCTGGTGTCGCGCATCCATGAGGAGTGGACGCGCTCACGCGAGCCCCACCAAGCCGTCCGTCAGGGGCTGTCCTCCACGGGCAGGGTGGTGACGGCGGCGGCCACGATCATGATCTGCGTGTTCCTGTCGTTTGTGCTGGGCGGCGAACGGGTGCTCGAGCTGTTCGGTTTGAGCCTCGCCAGCGCTGTGTTCCTGGACGCATTCGTGGTGCGCTGCCTGCTGCTGCCGTCGGTGCTGCAGCTGCTGGGGCGACACACATGGGCGCTGCCTGGCTGGCTGGAGCACCGCCTGCCGCACATCGCCATTGACCGCGACCGCGCGATCGTTGAGCCGGGTCTGGAGCCGGTGTTTGAGGAGGGCGTTTGAGCTCGCCTGTCGGCCCCTCCTCTGAGCCCAACCGCTGGGCGGTGCTGGCGCTGCTGGGCATTGCGCAGCTGATGGTGGTGTTGGACGCGACGATCGTCAACATCGCGCTGCCCTCTGCGCAGCGCTCGCTGCACTTCTCCACCGATAGCCGCCAGTGGGTTATCACCGCTTATGCGCTGGCGTTCGGCAGCCTGCTCCTGCTTGGCGGCAAGCTGGGCGACTTGTTTGGCCGCAAGTGGACGTTCATCGCTGGGCTGATCGGCTTTTCGCTGGCGTCCGCCGTCGGCGGGCTGTCGCAGTCGTTTGGGATGCTGGTCTGTGCCCGTGCGCTTCAGGGTGTTTTCGGGGCGCTGCTGGCGCCGTCGGCGTTGTCGCTGCTGACGGTGACGTTCGCCGACTCGCCGGATCGTGCGAAGGCGTTTGGCATCTTCGGTGCGATCGCCGGCGGTGGCGCCTCGGTCGGGCTGTTGCTCGGCGGTGCGCTCACGCAGACGCTCTCTTGGCGCTGGTGCCTGTATGTGAACCTGGTGATCGCGGTGCCCACTGCGATCGCCTCGCTGCGGGTGCTGCGTAACGTCGGCGACCCCGCGCGCCCGCGCATTGATCTTCCTGGCGTGCTCGTTGCCTCCGGCGGCCTGTTTGCGTTGGTCTATGGCTTCTCCAACGCAGAGACGCACTCGTGGTCGGCCACGGTCACGATCGTGGCGCTCGTTCTCAGCGTATCCCTGCTCACAGCGTTCGTGCTCATTGAGCGTCGCGTCGAGCATCCGCTGCTGCCGCTGCATATCGTCTGGAACCGCGCTCGTGGGGGCGCCTACGCATCGATCGCGCTGGCTGGCTCGGGGGTGTTTGGGGTGTTCTTGTTCCTCACGTTCTATTTGCAGCAGAGCCTGGGCTTCTCGCCGCTGAAGACGGGCTTGGCGTTCCTGCCGATGACCGGCGCGATCGTGGTGACCTCGACGACCGTGCAGACGCGGCTGCTGCCGCGCATTGGCGCCAAGCGGATCGTCACTGCTGGCATGACGCTCGGCGTGCTCGCGATGCTCCTGTTCACCCGCCTGAAACCGGGTAGCGGCTACCTCGCTGATGTGCTTCCGGGGCTGCTGCTGGTGGGCTTGGGTATGGGCTGTATCTTTGCCCCCGCCTTTGGCACTGCCACGCTGGGCGTCAAACCCACCGAGGCGGGCGTTGCCTCAGCGATGGTCAATACCTCGCAACAGGTGGGCGGCTCGGTGGGCACGGCGTTGCTCAGCACGTTCTTCGCGACTGCGGCTGCCAGCTATGCGGCAAGCCATGCGGGTGCCGCGCGGCTGAGCAACGCGGCGGCGATCCACGGCTACACGACAGCGTTTTGGTGGGCTGCGGGGATCTTCGGCTTGGGTCTGCTGGTAGCCCTGCTGGTGCTCCCGTCAAACGGCGCCGCGCCCGCCCAGCCCGTGCCAGCTGCGCTCGCTGCTGACTGACGGTCAGCGTTAGGCGAGCGGCTGCGGCGCCCGTGCTGTGGCGACGCCCCGTGCGTATGCGTTGATCACGCCCTCGGCCGCGCGCGCCTCGCTACGCGCCCGCCGCAGGTCGCGGACATCGCGACCGATCGCGGTGGGCACGCGTCGGTGAGCTGAAGTTGGCGCACCGTTGCAGGCCCGTCGGTGAGTCGTTCGTTGCTGACTCTCGGTCTGGCTCATTTGGCTCCTCCCGGCGATCATGCGCCTTGGCAAAACAATTGGCAATCTGAAAAGTTCTAAATGCGAAGTATAGCTGATGGGCTTAGCGCTCGCGCCGGCCAACTGCACGAGCACGCCAGCGCCGTCAGGGATACGATCCTCGCGACCACGTGCGTGAGGGGGGGTGGCCAATCATCGCAGCGAACGTACTCATCTCGCGTCCCCGGACGCGCTCAAATGCCCTGAAATTCGGGCCTGGGACGGGCCGGTGCTGCCTGCTGGCACCCCACGTAGGGCGCGGTGCACTGGTGTCAAGTGCCGGCTCATCGTGATATGCTCGCCGCCTATCTCTGAGGTGGCGATGGAGGGGAGCCCTGCGACCTGGGGATGATTGACAAGTCGCAGCGTATCTACAGCTACAGCGAGCCTTTTCAGGCGAAAGCGAGGGACTCAGGAGAATGACACGCGTCAGGTTGATGGTTGGGCTTGCCACGGCAATATGCGCCTTTGGTGTGTTTGCCGGAGCGGCAGCCGCAAAGAAGCCCACGAAAGAAAAACACTTTTACGGCGAATTCACTGCCAGCGCGCTGGGGAAGACCTTCTCCGAAGAAACGCCAGGTGTGACGAAAGGCACCGGAGAACTGGAAGAATTTGAAGTCGCGCAGCTCAAGATCCGCTGCCCGCGAGATGTCCAGACGGAAGGCAAAGTCACCGCCGCTCGCTCTGTCTCGTACACGACCACCGTGAAATTCAAGAAGGGCAAGTGTCGCGCCGTCAGGGTTGAAGGCAAGACGGTTGAAGAACCGAAGGTCAGCTTCATCAAATCGCTGATCATCAAATATCGCGCCAATGGATCGGCCGAGTTCGAAGGCGAACCAGAAGCCGAAATCGTCAAGCCGGCGGCGCTGAAGATCAAGGTCAAGGACGCGACCTGCACGATCACGATTCCTGGGGAACAGACCTTCCCGATCAAGGCGGTCAAAAAGCCCAACCCGAGTGCGCCGTACTCGACGGCTGAATATGCCACCGAACACGAAGAGGTGGCAGGCTCAAAAACCAAGAAAGCGCATTACCCGGCCAATCCGATGACGGGCCTGCTGGAAGGCGAACAGGAATACCTCGAAATCGAAGACTCGTTCACCGGCATCAAAAGCTACGAGCAGGTGACCGAACACTGTCGCGAAACTGGCACCCCCAGGCGCACAGAGGAAGAAATCAAGCAAATGGAAGAAGAAACGGGTAAACCGGATCGCATCTACTACACCAAGGGAAGCTTCGGGGCGTACTTCGAAGAAAGGCTGGTAGGCGGCGACCTCGGCTTTGACACCGAACCGGAAGCGTGACGACGAGCAATAGGCAGTAGCTAGTCCACAGCTGGCCGTTCTAACGGAGCGTGGGAGTGGGGCCGCCGAATCGGCCTCCATTCCTGCGCTCCGTTTGCGTTAATGCTCGCTGACGCGGATGGAGCGTTAGGCGGCAGCGAGCACGGGCACGCAGTCCCCGTGCTCCTTTGACTGGTACATCGCAGCGTCAGCCCGCTTGACGAGCTCCTCTGAGCTGAGTGTCTGTGCGCCGGAGCAGGCGACGCCGATGCTGGCGCGCAGCTGCACTGTCCCGCGGGTGAGCTTGAACGTGTCGGCCAGGGCCTCGCAGATTCGCTCGGCTGCGCGCATGGCCATCGCTGGCCCGGGGATGTCTCGGAGCACCACCAGGAACTCGTCACCGCCGAGGCGTCCGGCCACGTCGCTGTCGCGGCTGGCAAGTCGCAGGCGCTCGGCGACCAGTGCCAGCAGCTCGTCGCCGGCGGCGTGTCCTAGCTTGTCGTTGACGGGCTTGAACTCGTCGAGGTCCACGTACACCACGCCCGTGCTTACCGAGTCCTCGCGCTCGAGCTCGTGCTTGAGCGTGCTCAGTACCGACGAGCGGTTGTAGCACTGTGTGAGCGGGTCGAACGTGGCTCGGTGCTCTAGCTCCTTGCGTGCTCGGGCGCTGTCGGTGATGTCGAGCACGCATGTGATCGCGCCGCTGACCTCGCCGTTGGGGCGCAGCAGTGCGCGTAGGCTCATCAGCGCTCGCCGCCAGGTCCCTGAGGGCAACGTGATGTCCACCTCGACATCGCGGTCGATGCCGTCGCGCAGCACCCCTTCGAGTGCTTGCTCGAGCACCGTGGCGCTCCCCTCGGTGAGTGTTTGCAGCAGGGCGCCTGCGTGCGTGGTGCTCGCGTTGGGCCCGTTGGTTGCTGCGGCGTCTTCCGATCCCAGTGTGAGCGCTGGTGCGTTTGCGCCGAACAGGATCTCCAGCAGGCGGGCGTTGTTGTAGACGACGTTGCGCTCGGTGTCCACGTGCAGCAGCCCTACGGGCATTCCCGCGGTCAAGCGTCGCAGCAGCTCCTCGCGTTCGCCCAGCACTTCCTGCGCCTTCATCTCGGCTGAGACGTCGATGATCTCGACGAGCACGCAGTTGCGGGTCGGGTAGTTGAGGAGGTTGCGCAGCGTGGTGTCGACCCACATGTAGGTGCCGTCCTTGCGCCTGCGCCGCAGCCGTGTCTGCTGGTCGTGCCCGGTCGAGAGCACCGCCAGCCAGCCCTCCACAGCACGCCCTTGATCCTCCTCGTGGATCTGCTCGAGCACTGAGTTGCCAATCAGTTCCTCCGCGGTGTAGCCAAACATCTCTGTGAACGCGTCGTCGCACTCGATCACGCGTGCGCCCTCGTCCTCGGTCAGCGAGCAGAACCTTGGCGCTGCTGGTGCGAGCTCCTCGACCTTGCCGTCGCCGTCGGCCTGCTCGTCGCTGGGGATGATCACTCCCAGCAGCACGCCGTGGACTTCGCGCATGTCGATGAAGTGCAGCGTTGTCCAGGTCGATGGCTTACGCAGTAGGCGAACTTTGTCAGCGGCTGCGCCCTCCTCCTGGACGCGCATCCACAACCTGACCACGGTGGCGCGGTCGGCGGCCACCACATTGTCGACCAGCGCGCGACCCTCGATCAGGTCCTGGCCCCACAGTCCCAATGACTGTGGCACTGGAACGATCAGACCGTTGCCTGCTAGCCCGCACACGAGCGCGTCGGGATGGTCGCGCAGCAGTGCTTCGGCGCCCGTGCTGACCGCCTGCCCCCGTTGTGCCACCGACGTGCCCATGTCGGTGCATGAATCGGGTCCGCGGGGCTTCTGCATGAGTGGTGCACTCCCGGCTGGACACCTAGGGCGGAGAACTCGACGGCCCTTGACATTCCCAATAATCTTGATAAGGTTGATGAACATTGTTTGGGAAGCGCACTTGGGTTGTTTGGGCCAGGGGCGAGGCTCGAGCGATGTAGACGGATCTGATGTCTCTCTCCTCCTCTGGGGGTCGGCCGCGAGCCGCTCCTCAGAACCCCTCCACACGACTGGGCCGGCTCCCCTCGCCGGCCCAGTCGCTTTCTGGCCTCGGCTTGCTGGCGAATCCTGAGAGGATGCGGCGATGAAGCGCGACTCCCTCGTCCAGCTGCCGGATGTGCTCACGCAGGCGCATCCCCCTAGCGACGCCCGCTATGTGATGGGAGTGGATGGCGGCGCGACCAAGACGCTCGCTGCGGTGCTCGACCTGCGGGAGCAGAAGCTGCACCTCGGGCACGGCGGGCCGAGCAACGAGGACGCTGTCGGTGCCGAGGCTGCTGTGCGGGCGCTGCTGAAGGCGGCTGACGAGGCGATCGATCACGCTGGCATCGACGCTGGGCAGCTGGGCGCGGCGGTGCTGGCGATCGCGGGCACGGACACGGAGGATGTGGCGCGCAATGTGCGCAAGGCGCGCACAGATGCGTGGCTGGTGGTCAACGATGTCGTTGCTGCGTGGGCGACCGCGACGGGCGGTGGCCCGGGCGTGGCGGCGATCGCTGGCACTGGCTCGAACGTGTTTGGCGTGGGCGCCGACGCACGTGCCTGGCGGGTCGGCGGCTGGGGTCATCTATTGGGCGATGAGGGCTCGGGCTACTGGCTGGGTGTGCAGTCGATCAAGGCCGCTCTGCGTGATCGTGAGGGCTCGGGTCCGCAGACGGCTCTGAGCGAGGCTGCACTGGCGTTCTTTGATCAGCCCAGCGTCGAGGCGGTGGCGGCGCGTGTGTACTCCAAGCCGCTGACCAAGGGCGAGATCGCGGCGTTTGCGATCGAAACAGCCAAGCTGGCCGAGCAGGGCGATGTGGTGGCGCGCGAGCTCTACGAGCGCGGCGCACGCGAGTTGGGGGAACAGATCGTGGCGGTGATCCGCCAGATCGGCCTAGACGCTGACTCCAGTGACGGGCCGCAGGAGTTTCCGGTGGGCCTGATCGGCAGCGCCTTCAAGGCCGGCCCCGTGTTCGTCGAGCCGCTCACGAGCACCATCCACGAGTGCGCGCCAGGGGCGCGGGTGGCCGCCGTGCAGCTGGCTCCCGTCGGCGGCAGCCTGCTGCTCGCAGCGCGCGCGTGTGGCAACGGCGACGTGATTGAGGTCGGTGAGCTCTCACAGCTGATCGAGGGAGCCCTGCGGGGCTGAGCCGGGCCGCGCATCCTTGAGGCGCTGTGTCAGATCTGGGGGTGGCGTGAAGGTATAGCTTCGACCGACCCGGCGCTGTTCAAGGAATCCGCGGGCCACGAGCGGCAGAAGATCGCCTCTTGCTGTCTCATGCGTGACGCTGTACGTCGCTGCATGCGTTTTGAAGCTGTATGTCATGTCGGGCGTACGTAGCGCGTCGCCAAGCAGCGCCAGTTGCCGGTGGTTGAAGTTGCTTGAGCCCTTGAGCAGCTTCTCGACGTCGCGGACCTCCTTGACCTTGCCGCGCAGGTAGGTGCGTAGCTCCTCGACAGCTCGTTCGATTACTTCGAGCTGGTAGGCGATGAAGTAGGTTGCGTCGCGCTCGTCGGTCTCGGTCAGTACGTATGCCCTCGAGTACTTACCCGGAGCATCTTGGAGGATGCGGGAGATGGACAGATACTCGACGAGCCAGTAGCCCCGCGTGCGCATGTACCAGTAGAACAGCGCCCGCGCGGTCCGTCCGTTGCCGTCTTCGAAGGGGTGGTCATAACCGAGCCAGAAGTGGAGCAGGATCGCCCGGATGACGGGGTGCACGAAGCTATCTGCGGACTCGCCCTCGTTGGCGAAATCACAGAGACGCTGCAGGCGCTCCTCCAGCTGCTCGGCTGGCGGCGGCCGGTGGATCAACTCGCCGGTTTCCCGCTCGTACACGCCGACACGCTCCTCGTCGGGTCGCTGTAGCCGCCCGGCGGCGTCGGGATTGTCGAGTGTGCCGTCGGTGAGGATCCGGTGTAGCTCGAGCACAGCGGCGGGTGTCAGCGTGTCTCCCATGTTCTCGCGCATGAAGTGGAGCGCTCGGTAGTTGCTAAGGATCATGCGCTCGCTGCGGTCCTTTGGTTTCCGGCCGGAGCGCAGCAGCTCCTTCGCTACCCGTCGCGACGTCGTCGCGCCCTCTAGCTGGCTCGAGCGGATCGCCTCCTCCATCAGCGAGTTGACGAGGTAGTGCTGCAGGGCCTCGGCGTCTGTTCTAACCACCTCAGACGTTGCGACCGCGCCGCTGCAACGCTGGTCCACGTAGTACAGGCTTCGGGCGATGAGATCGGGAGTGCCATACGTGAAGTGCGCACCCGTGAGATCGGTCAGGAGGAACTGCCGAGCCGCCTGCTGGCGCGACCACTTGATCAGGAGCCACCACTCTCGAACGGTCAGGTCAGCCGGTGGCTTCAAGTGCCGCAACTTGTCCCAGTGGACGTACTCGCGACCATCTTTGGGTAGGTCCCGCTGCAGGAGCGCGACCAGACGCTCGTTGGAGTTCTCGCCGATTAGGCTCGAAAGGGTAGGTGCTGGCTCTACGTGCATCGTTCCAAACTGCTCCAAGTTACTCCAGGTATTTGGATGATATCACGGACAGTCCAAATTACGGGACCACTTTGGATCATTTGGATTAAGGGGCGTTCCAGATCTTTGGAGATACTTGGATTGATCTGGACTAAGAAGCCGCTGGAAATCAGCCCGGTGTAGGCGATGCTGGACCTGACAAACCCAGCCCCATGTAACCGTCGCCAGATCGTCAGACGCTATATCTGGCGAGATATCGCGTGCGAAGGCAAGAACAGCTAACCGTCTTCGACTACCTCTGCGATCCGGTAGATCACGCCGTGCGCGCGTCCGCCTTCGATTTCTTCGGCCAGCTTGAGAAGTTCGCCGGTGTGGCTAGTCTTTTGAGACTGGGCCGCCTGTCCCGACTTGTTCGAGCCCTGTGCCGGGCAATGTTGGCTTCGGGGTTTCGCGCATGTCGCCTTCATCTTAGTCGGCTCGTTCCGCACAATCAAGAGGGCTGCAATGGCAAGACCGCCAACTAGAGCGAGCGTTGCGGATTGGAGCCATCGGCGCTTGCGGGTGATCTGTTTTGCGTTCCCCTCGAAAGCATCCGCGAGATCACCCAACAGGCGTTCGCGAGCAACAACCGGCGACCCGGCTGCGTACTTCTCGTAGAACTGTCCGGCGCGAGCCCGCTGCTCGCAGCGCGCGCGTGTGGCAACGGCGACGTGAGGAGATCATCGAAAAGGGTCGATAGATAGAGTCCGATCCTTAGAACGCGCCTGATAGGCTTGATCGTAGATCAAAATGCTGAAAACACGACGCGGTGATAGAAAGCCGTTGCCGCCCCTGGCGGGCGGTGAGCCCGAGCTGGGAGAGCGTCTGCTTTCAGATGCCCAATATATGGACTCCCGTGAGGCTGCGACTGCGGCCAAATAGGTTGAGAACTGGCGGAAGATGCCGCGCGAGGAGTTCGACGAGGCCGCCCGTAGCCTCTAGGGGCACCATCGCAGATACCGTTTGCCCGCCAGCGGGCTACGGTGTTTTTTGGTCGGGCTAAAGTCGTCGAACAGGCGGTTGACTTCGCCGATCCTGTTGCTGTCGAGCTGCCAGTCCAGGCAGCCATCGCCGATGCCCTTTGCTTGCAGGCGGGTTGCGATCGTCTGCGCACACAGGACCATCCGGGCCAGGATTTCTAGCGCCTCTCCGGTGATTAGGATCGGGCTCTCCAGGCTGTGGCTGGCGATCGTCAGCGACCTGCGCCCCATGCGGAACTTGAGACGCCCGACCTCGATTTGTGAGGCTAAGTTCTTCCAGCCAAGGACCTGTAACTCACGTCCGCGATCGTCGACCGTTCGCGCATACCACGTGGCTCTCGCATCCGGCCAGTCACGGACGATGATGCGTGTTCTGCGACCTGACCCGAGGACTTCGATTGGCTGGGGCACGGCGGAGCAGCGTAATCCATCTGTTGAGATGCCCGATTGACATTAGGCGCTGCGTCTCGAGCTGTGGCGGCAGTGGGCCACGCTGTGGATGGTGTATAGCGATGGCTATACAGGATGCGAAAAAGTGAGTCGAAGTTGACGCGCGCCGCCGCCGGTGAGCCGTAGACGCGCCTCGAGCTCGTCTAGATCCCCGATGGCGTCGGCATCAGTGCCGCTCATGCGCACGGCTGCTGCGGCGTTGGCGAAGCGGGCGGCGTCCAACGGGTCAGCGCGGTCGGCGAGCGCGAGGAAGAACGCGGCGGCGAACACGTCGCCGGCGCCGAGATCGCTTGCGGGCCGCTCGATCGCTGGGACCTGGAGCTCGGCATGGCGGCGGTTGTGGGGCGCGATGATCGTGGTGGGCCGCTCACCGGCGGTGATCGCGATGACTGCGCCGGCGGCGCTGGCGCGATCGATCAGACGGGCGCAGTTCGCGCGCTCGTGCTCGCTGAGGACGAGCGCGTTGCAGTGCTGGGCGATGAGCATTGCCGAGTGCGTCGGCTGGGTGCTGCGGATCTGCTTGCGCGTCCCGCTCCACTCGCGCACGAGGCCTTGCGGGGTGAGCCCCACGAACTGGGCGGGGCCGCGCCAGCGCGTGGGGCTCTCGCGGGCGACGGGCGCGAGGTGCAGGATCTCGGTGTCGACGGCGAGATCCTGCTCTATCGGGCCGGCCCAGGCGAGCATGCGCTGGCTGCGTTGCGCGCCGGAGCCGCTGGTTTGCAGCGTGGTGGTGTGGCGTGCGGGGAGGATCCGCACGTCTAGCTCGCTGCGGTGGGGCTCGATCACCTGCTCGATCTCCCTGGCAACGCCCTGGGTGATGATCAACGCCCGTCGCCCGAGCCTGGCGGCTTGCAGCGCGCTGTAGAACGCGGCGCCTCCCGCTTGGCGCGACCCGTCGTCGAGCACGTCGATGGTGACGTGGCCGACGGTGGTGTAATCGAAGCGCAAGTCGGGGTTCACCCTATCGGCGAGCGGCACGGCAGGAGCTGGGGATACCAAATCGAATGCTGCTGTTGGTTGTTGTGCTTGCTTGAGTCGATGATTCTTGATTCCAATCACTGGCGCGAGCTCAGAGGGCTCCGCGCTTCACTGCTCCCCCCGCTGCTTGTGCTGCTGGCGCTGGCGGCTTTCCTGTGCTGGGCACAGGGCGCCGCGGCGTCGCCATATCCAGCGATCGCGAGCTCGAGCGGTGGTTCGCAGGCACCGGGCGGCTCAACTGCACCGGCGTCGAAGCGACCGACGAGGGCGAAGCAGCCGAAGAAGCCAAAGCTGCACGGCAATCCTGCACGGGCACTGGTTGCCTATGAAGCGATGCAAGTGCACTACTACGTGAAGGGCTCAGGCCTGTATGCGGGCGAACCGTTCTCCTATCTGTGGCCGTTCTCGCAGGCGCTAGCGGCGACGGTGAGCGTGGCGAGCATCCCCAATCTGGGTGTGTCGCTGGGCCGCGAACTGCAGTCGCGGCTGTCGGGTCTGAACTCCTATCTGGATACGAACAACTCGGGCGCCGAAGAAGGCGTTTACACGAGCACGCTGGCTGCGTTTGACGGAACCGTTGCGCCGCCGGCGGGACCGGGCGGCACGAAGTACTACGACGACAACGACTGGGTGGGGATCGAGCTGATGCGCCTGTACGGGCTGATCCACCAGAGCGCGCTGCTGGGCAGCGCCGAGGGGATCATGGCGTTTGAGATGGCCGCCTGGCAGGAACGGCCGGGGCTGGTGTGCGAGGGGGGCATCCCGTTTTCCAATGCTGCGGGCAACGGCGAACGCAACACGGTCACTACAGCGCCGGCGGCAGAGCTGGGGACGCTGCTCTACCAGCAGACCCACAACGTGGCATACCTGCAGTTCGCGGAAAAAGCCTACGAATGGGTGCGTCGTTGCTTGCAGCAGCCGGTGAACCTGTATGCGGACCACATCGGCAACAGAGGTGTGGTTGAACGGAGGCTGTGGAGCTACAACCAGGGCACGATGATCGGCGCGGGCACGCTGCTCTACCAGGCGACCGGCAACTCTGGGTATCTGTATGAGGCGCGCCAGACAGCGAAAGCGGCGCTTGCGTACTTCGACAACGAAAGGCTCGGCTCGGAAATCCCGTTCTTCGTGTCGGTCTACTTTCGCAACCTGCTGTACCTGGACTCGGTGACCCATGATCCGCCTGGGCCGGCAATAGCGCAGAACTACGTGAACTATGCGTGGCAGCACCTGCGCTTGCGCAACAACATGTTCGTGTTCGGCTCGCCGCCGTCGGCGCAGCTGCTTGTGCAGGCGGCGATCGTGCAGATCTATGCGCTGCTATCGACCCCTGCGAGCAGCTACTTCTGAGCCAGGTCCGCGCTGGCGCGCCCGGGCGCGGCGGCGTACGGGCTGGGAAGAGTAGGGTGTGTGGAAGTGACCGACGGAGCGAACTTGACGACGGCGGAGGGCCTTGAGGCGCTCGAAGCGGAGCTGGCTGTGCTGGAGGGCGATGGGCGAAGGGAGATCGCTGAGCGGATCAAGACGGCCCGTGAATGGGGCGACCTGAAGGAGAACAGCGAGTACCACGACGCCAAGAACGAGCAGGCCCATTTGGAGACGAAGATCGCGCGGCTGCGCGAGAAGATCTCGGGCGCGGTGGTCGTCAAGGACACGCCCGATAAGGCGGCGGGGGTGGTGGGCTTCGGCTCGACGGTGCTTGTCCGCGATCAGGACGGTGCAGAGCAGTCGTGGCGGATCGTGAGCTCCCACGATGCCTCCCCGCGCGAGGGGCGCCTGTCGGCGGAATCGCCTGTGGCGGTTGCGCTGTTGGGGCGCGCTGAGGGCGAGCAGGTGGCGGTGTCGCTGCCAAAAGGCAGACGCACCTTGACGGTCGTAAGCGTCAGTTAGCGCTACGCCCGCGGTCGTTAGGTGGACTGCGAGCGGCTGCGTTTATGCGCGGCGCGCAGGCGGCGGATGAACGACTTGGGTGACTGGCGGTAGAGCTTTGCGCCCTGGCGCAGCGCTTGCTTGTGTAGCTGGCGCCGGCGCTTGGCGATCGCTTTGAGCAGCAGCTTGCGTGTCTTGCGTGGCGTTTGCCAGGTCTTTGAGCCGTCCCAGCGCGCGCCGGCGCGCAGGCGCTCGCTGAGGACCGCCAGGTCATGGTCCTCGCCGAGTAGTTCGCTGAGGGCATCGGCGCGGCGGACGAGTGGCTCAAGGCTTTGCGGTGCGTGGCGGTGTTGCAAGATTTCAGCGGCGTAGCGCAGATCCTTGACGCGCTTGCGCCACTGGTGCATCGCCGTGATCTGCTCGCCGCGCCCGCGCAGCACCTTGCGGTAGCGCTTGCGTCCTTGCTGGTAGAGCCGCTTGAGGTCTGGCTCCACGAGCTGGATGCCATTGTGCTGGCGCAGCTCCCAGGTGGCGATCCGCGCGCGGCAGGCGTGCAGCTCCGCGAGCAGGGCGGTGCGCGTGGCGGGATCGTTGAGCGTGAGCTGTTGCATCTGCGTTCGCTCGGCGAGCAGGCGCCCTCGCAGTTGGCGCACGCTGCGACGGCGACCGAGCTTGCGGGGCTGGCGGGCGATGAGCCGGTCGAGCGTGGTGAGCATCACCTGTGCATCGCGTGCGCTTGAGAGGCGCTGTGCGATGTCGCGCAGCGCGCGGTTCTCGCGGGCGTAGGCCCTCTTGCCAAGCTCGTGCTCGAGCACTCGCAGCATTGCGCGCAGGCGCTTGAGCGCCTTGCGGGTCTCATGCACTGTCTTTGCGTCAGTGGCTGCAACTCTGCTGCTGAGTAGTTCGATGGCGAGGTCGAGTTGCCCTAGCGCCATCCGTGGCAGCGCGTCGGCGAGCGACTCTCTTGGCTCGAGCCCAAGTCGGCGCTGGCGCTTGAGCTGACGCTTGGAGCGGCGCTGGCGCTCGGCGTTGGCGAGCACGACGCCGACGCCGACGGCCATGGTGGCTGCGATCGTCGCTGCGAGTGGCGCGACAATGGAGCGATGCCCAGCCTTCCAAGCGCGCCGTGGTGGACGGTGCGTAATGCGGCCAACCGTAAGCCGGCGACGTATCGGTGTCCGATCTGTGGTCATTCCTTGCCCGCGCTAAGCGAGCATATGCTGATTGCGCCCGAAGGCGACACCCGCAGGCGCCGCCACGCACATACGCGGTGCGTTCTGATCGCTCGCTCACGGGGAGAGCTGGTGCTGCGCGATGAGTGGCTGCGCATGCAGCCACGCGGGCCGTCACTGTGGCAGCGGCTGCTGCGCCGTGGTTGACTCAGGGCTGCTCGCGAGCGGTAGCGGACACGTTGCTCCGTGCCCGCCGCCGCTGCCCTGGGATCAACTGCCGGATAGGTGCACGTGCTCGGGCTCCACGCGGATGATCACGCGCTGTTCGCCCGGCTGGCGCAGGGGGTACTCGTCCGCGTCCATGTACTTCTTGGCGAGCGCGTCGATGTGCGCGTCGGCGCCGTCATGCGTGCGCTCGGCGACGCGCCCGCGGATCTCGAGGTACTCGTAGGGGTTCTCGAGGTTCTGCACGGTCAGCGTGACGCGTGGGTCGCGCTCGAGGTTGCGTACCCAGCTGCGTCCCTCGGCGGTGTTGAGCACGGGGCGACCGTCTTGGATGTCCACCCATACGGGCACGCCGTGCACGGTGCCGTCGGCGCGCAGCGTGGCGACGTGACAGAAGTTCTTGGCTTGCAGCAGCTCCTCGCCGCGGCCGGTGATCGTTGTGCTCATGTGAGCAACCCCTTTCTCGGGTGTGTGGTCTGTCCACACATCAAGATAGGGGTTTCTAGTTGCGGCTCAGCCCGGTGCTGGAGTGGGCGGGGGGAATCTGGTTGAGCGAGGCGAGTTTGCCGTTGTTCAGCTGGAAGCGCACGACCGCCTGACCGCCGCTGGGGCTGGACAGGGCGTCGTTGGGCCGGTAGAGCGAATAGCCGAGCGTGATTTCGGTGTCGCTTTGCGCGATCACCTTGATGCTGGCGCTGGGTTCCTTGGTGTCGGTGCCGATGTAGCGGCCGTTCACGAAGAAGAATGCTTGCTGGCCGGAGCTGTCACCGGTGCTGTCGTTGCTGGCGAGGAGCACTCGCAGCGTTTGGGTCGGGTGGTACTGGGAGGTTTCGATCGGCGTGTAGCCCCTCGCTTTGACTGCTGCGACCGCTTCGCTGAGACCTTCGCTGTGGGCTTCCTGCTGGGTGAAGGCTGGCTCGGGTGCGCTATGCGTACCGCCGGGGGCAGCCGTGCCACCCGCGGTGCTGGTGGGGGCGGGGGTGGTGGTGCTGGTTGTTGGTGGCGTGGTCGCTGTGCTGGTGCTCGCCTGTGTGCTGGTGGCCGTGCTCTGCGTTTCAGCGGGGCCGCCGGCCACGGACACGGTCTTGGTCTGCGAGCTGCCGCAGCCGCCGAGCGCGGTCCCAGCGGATGCCCCCAGCAGGAGCGCCAGAAGCGTGACGATCAGGTTTCGGTTCATCTCAGCCATGGTATTCGTCGCTGCTGGCGCCCACGCCTGCGAGCGGCTACGATCAAGGTAAGGCGATGTCCGCTCCATCCGCACAGATCCCCGGTCCGGCCGGCCCCAGCAAGGAGAAGGCGAGCGTGCGGCGCAGCCGTGGCGAGCGGATCCGGGCGGTGATCCCCGTCCTGCTGGCGGCACTGCTGATTGCGTTTGCGGTGCTGAACCTCAACCAGGTGAAGGTGGACTGGATTGTCGGCTCGGGTCACGCCCCGCTGATCATCGTGATCGTGATCTCGGTGCTGGTGGGGATCGTGTTCACGCACCTGGTTGAGCGCGTGGGCCGTAAGCGCCGCTGAGCGCAGAGCTGCTCAGCCAGCGCTAATGGGGGGCTCCTCCTTGTGGGGGGCGTCATTCCCGAGGAGGCTGTGCTCGCGGGCGCAATCCTCGATCACGATCTCAGCGGCCGCGTCGGCGCCGATGAATGGCGCGAGCACGATGTAGGTGAGGTGATCGGAGAGGGCGGCAAGTAGCTGGATGCGCCCGGCGGCGACCTGGCAGCGGATGGTGTGCCAGATAGCGCCGGCGATGGCGTCGACTGTCAGGCTGGCGCGCACGGGGGCGGGGGCGCCCTCGGTGAGCAGTGTGGCGATGCCGTGGGAGAGCTCGATTGTTCGCTCGAGCGCCTCAGGGCCAGCGAAGAAGGCCTCCTGAGCGAGCGTACGGGTCTGCAGCGGATGGTCGGCGAGATAGCGCATGAGCTCGGCGAGCACGCGACGCACAGCGCGCGGCCAGTCGCCCGCGACGAGCTCGGGGTCGGCGACGATGGCGAGCAGCTGGTCGCCGATCATGTCAAGGGCTTGGAGGAAGCAGTCCTCCTTGCTGGAGAACATCTCGCAGAAGGTGTCGACGGGGAGGTTGGCCTCGTCGGCGATCTGCGGCGCGCTGAGCGCGCGGTAGTCCTCGCGTGTGACCAGCCGGAGGATGCCCTGCAGCAGGCGCGTGCGCTCGTCGCGGTTGGGGGCTTCGGCGCCCGTGAGGCCGGGCCCGTAGGTCGATGAGATTTCGCGCATGCGCACGCTGAGTCGCGCGCTCAGGCGCTCGTTCATGCGCTCAGCCGCGGACGTCTGGAACAGCAGCGTCCAGTTGAGCATCTCCTGGGCGAGGTCGACGTCTCTGTCGTTCTCGCCGTCGCGCAGGAAGGTGGAGGCGGCGCCTTGCAGGCCGCCGGCGATGCCTCGGATGATGGCGGCGGGCAGCGGCTTGGAGCCTGGCGATTCGGCGAAGGCGTGCGCGAGCAGCTGCTCAACGCCGCGTGTGGCTCGGCGCTGGCGCGTGACGCCGTCGGGACCGGCGCTGGGCGCCTCGAGCACGATCAGCACGGCTGCGTTGCGGTCGTCCTTGGCGCTGTTGGCGTAGCGCTCGAAGACCACCTGCACACGATGCTCGAGCGGGCCGTCGGCGGCGAGATAGATCTTTCTGAATAGTTTGATTTCGCGGCGGACGACGAGGTCGAAGGTGGCGAGGAAGCATTCTTCCTTGTTGGCGAACTGCTCGTAGAAGGAGCGCCGCGAGACACCGGCAAGGCCAATGACCTGCTTGACGCTGGTGCGTTCGTAGCCATGCTGGGCGACGGCCTCGATCATGGCTCCGTAGATACGAGCGCGTTGATGCAGGACGACTTCGTTGCGCTCTAGCCGGTGGGGTCCATGTGGCAGACGCTTGTAGATGGGGGCGATCCCGGCGCTAGTGGGCTTGCGCGCAGATCCACCGCTTCGTTTGGCGCGTCCGCGCGCCGACAACGACGACCTTCCCCTCGATGCCATGTTCAACTCTCCCAAAAAGATCTTTCGAACCAGTCGATTGCTGTCATCGTCTCTGGCTTGCCAGATCATTCCATGTCAGCGATCTTTTGTCTACACCGAACCGTTATGGACGGATGACGGAGTGCGCGAGCTGGCTGCGGGCTCAGTGCAGGATGATCTTCAGCAGCAGGATTGCGACGCCCATCACGGCGCCGACGCTGACGTCGAGTGCGAGCTCGCGGGCTGTGGCGTGCGAGCGAATGCCTGCGAATAGCTCGAATGCGATCAGGCTGGCGACAGCGCTCCATAGCGCGGCGTTGACGCCGGTAGCGAGCGGTGCACGCAGGGCCCAGGCGAGCAGCAGCGCGAGCAGTGGCAGCGTGGCACCGCGGACGATCGCCCAGTCGCGCGCGAGCGCCTGTAGGAGCGCTCTGGCACTGAGGCGCTGCTGGGAGGCGAGGCGGTGTCCGAGGACGTTGGCGTAGGCGTGGGCGAGCCAGTACAGGGCGGCGGCGATGACGGTCGATACAACAGTGTCTAGGTAGGTCTCGTGACGTTCGCTCTCGGCCGCTAGCAGGGCGCCAACGACGATGATCCCGTAGATCACCCCGGTGGGGTTCTCGGCGCCTGCGATCGCCTGGATCGCGCGTGCGAGCCAGGCGCGCGGCCGTGCGGCCGGTGGGCGGGCTGGTGGCGGCTGCGCTGGCTGGTGTGGGGGAGGCTGCGCGATCTGGGGATTATCCGCTGGTGCTCAGCGGATCAGCACGGGCGCGCTGTAGCTCGAGACATGCGCGCCGTCTGTGACTTGTACGAGCGCCTTGTAGAGGCCGCGCTGCACGCGCACGACGCGACTGAAGCGCGAGAAGTTGGCGGTCGCAGCTTTGACGACGGTGCCGCCCTTGTTCAGCGACTTGCCTGGGCGCAGCAGCTGGAAGCCGACGAGCGCGCCGACCTCCGCGGGCGTGACCGTCCCGTACAGGCGCGCGTAGCCGGGGCGCTTGACTGCGCGCACATGCAAGCTGACGCGCACGGCCACGCCCTCGAGCACGATTGGGCTGATGACTTCGGGCTTGCCCACGGTGATGACTCGCAGCTGGGTATTGGCGGTCAGGCCGATGTACGGGAAGGAGAATCCGCCGGAAGCATTTGTGAGCTCGGGGTTGCCCACGGCTGCAAAGCCACTGAGGTATGGGAAGCCGTTGGCTTGCAGCTGGACCTCGTGGTTGGCGGCGCCAGTGCCCGACAGCGTGCCCTCGACAAGCGCGGGCCCCCCGAACAGCACGGGGTTGGGCACGCCCGCGATAGCAAGCGACAGCGGCACGGGTCCGGTCGCAAACGTGCGGTCCGCGCCCATTGTGGCGTTGCCGGGGCCGGTGGCGAGGATGCGGTAGTGGTAGATGGTGAGCGGTGCGAGCCCGGTGATGCTCTGGCTGACCTTGACGGACACGCCTCCGCTGCCGGCGGGCGAGAGCGGGGTCTGCGCGCCGTAGCCGCGGGTGGTGCCGTACTGGAAGACGTAGTTGGTGGCCTGCCCGCGCGGGTTGACTGAGCCGTTGAGCGTGGCTGACGCATACGTGACGTTGGAGGCGGCGAGCGTGCTAGCTCCGGGGCCAGGGGCGGCATTGGCGATCGCTGGTGCGCACGCGAGCGCCGCGGCGCTCGCGGCGAGGGCCAGCAACGTGCGTGTCTGGGAGTACAGGGAGCGGCGTTGGGTCTGGGGAGTTGGGCTCATGAGCTGACTGTATCCGGATCGGCGATTGCGCAAACCTGTCGTAGGAGCAGCAGCCACCTGCGGGCGCTGCCCGGGTGGCGCTGTTCGCGATCTCCGCGAGGCCTGAGCCCCCGATGGCCAACGGGCCGAACTATTACAGAATTCCACTTACCGGTTTTCGGTAGCCGCAAGGGGTTGACATTGCGGCTGTCCAAAGCTGTTTGTACATCAGAACACGCGCATTTGCCAGTTAACAAATGGTTACTGAATACGTGCCATTCTGGCGGCTTGGCCGCGGCTAACAAACTGGTCTTTACTTATCAAAGCTTGTGCGGTTTCGCCTTTGTGGGTGCGGGATCTGTGGGGGGTGGACGGTTTGGACGACAGGTGTCCAAGTCGATGCTAGGAAGGTCTTTACAAATGAAGCCTTGCACTATCGATGCGGATGGTGTGTAATCCCCTGCGAGAGACACGTAGCATGAACGTTAGGTACACCAAGTAGTTAGCGACCGCGTCCTGGAGGGCGTAATCGGGTCGCCTTCGAGATTCAGCCTCACCGCAAGACAAATTCGATCACCGGACGTTTCTAGCATCGCCAATCGGTAGCGCCGAGCGGCGATGGTGGGGGCAAGGAGCTATGGATAGCAAGGTCGCAGATACGGGTGTGGCCGCCCTGGAGGGCGGCCGGTCGAACGTGGGTGCCGGTCTAGGACCGTTTGGAACGCTTCGCCCGGTCTCGGGCATCGCCGAGAGCCGGGGTCCAGCGGCAAGCCTGCTGCGCGACTCGATCTTTCGCAGAGCGCTGATGGTGGCGGACGCGTTTGCGATCCTCACAGCCTTCCTGGCGACTATCGCGCTGTCCTCCAAATCACTGCAGCTCACGTGGGCGGGCATCGTGAGTCTGCCGATCCTCCTCCTCGGGGCGAAGGTCTTCGGACTGTATGACCGCGACGACGCGCTGCTGCGCAAGACAACGCTTGATGAGGCGCCGAAGCTGTTTCAGGCCGCGACGCTGTGTGCGCTTGTCGCCTGGCTCACTGGTGGGCTGATCGTCACCGGCGCGCTCGACCGCCACCAGGCGCTATTTCTGTGGCTGCTTCTCGCCGCTTTGCTGATTCTGATGCGCAGCATTGCCAGGGCCTTCGCGCTGCGGATCGCTCCAGCAGAGCGTTGCCTGTTCATCGGCGATGCGGACGCGGCGAGGACGATCGGCTCGAAGCTGAGCGGCCATGGAGGGATCAAGGCGAACCTGGTCGCGCATCTGGACTTCGACAAGATCGCGCCGTGGTCCACCGATGCGCGTTCGGTGGCGAAGCTCGCGGAGGTGCGCGATCTGGCCCGGCAGCTCGATGTCCAGCGAGCGATCGTGGCACCCCGCAGCGCGGATGCGAGCGAGATGCTCGATTTGGTACGCACGCTCAAGGCGGTCGGTGTGCGGGTAAGCATTCTGCCGCGTCTGCTCGAGGTCGTTGGATCGTCGGTCGTGTTCGATGATCTGCACGGCGTCACCGTGATGGGCGTCAGGCGCTTTGAGCTGACGCGTTCCTCGGCTGCGATCAAGCGCTCGTTCGATCTTGCGTACACGATGATCGGTTTGCTCGCGGTCGCGCCCCTGATGATCGTTGCCGCCGTTGCGATCAAGCTCGACAGCCGCGGGCCTGTGTTCTTTCGCCAAGAACGGGTTGGTCGTCACGGGAAACGTTTTCAGATATTCAAGTTCCGCACGATGGTCGCGGACGCTGATGCACTGAAGGAGTCGCTACGCCATCGCAACGAGGCGGAGGGAGGGATGTTCAAGATCACCGACGACCCGCGGGTCACGCGCGTCGGGCGTCTCCTGCGCAAGACGTCGCTCGACGAGCTGCCGCAGCTGCTGAATATCCTCAAAGGTGAGATGAGCCTCGTGGGACCGCGTCCGCTGGTCGTCGATGAGGACGCACGTGTTCAAGGATGGCATCGGCGGCGCTTGGAGCTGACGCCCGGCATGACCGGTCCGTGGCAGATTCTCGGTCCAGTGCGTGTGCCGCTCGGTGAAATGGTCGCAATCGACTACCTGTACGTAGCCAACTGGTCATTGTGGACTGACATTAAGATTCTGATGCGAACCGTCGCGTTTGTTGTGGCGCGCCGAGGCCTGTGAGGCACATTGATTCGGGGAGACACGAATCGGGGTCTGCGTAATTCTGATTGTTTGACTTGGGTATCATCAAGTTGTATATTTCTGCGGTCGAATTGATCTGATGCACATGTCTATCTCGCTTAGACACCCGTCCAGATGCGCACGCCAAATTTTGCACAACGTCGAATACACGCCTCTGTTCGGTACGGTATTGTCTACGTCGAGGATAGGATTCCGGACAGAGGGATGCTGCGTCTCGCAAACCATCAGCGCGGGAGCAGAGAACGATGACAGACACGACGTCTAACCTGCCAGTGACTGACGATTTGGCCCCTGACGACAGTGAGTTGGTGCGTCCGGCGCGCTTCGGGGGGGTTTCGGAACTCCCTGTGGTACGCGGCATTGTCGATGTGACGATGGTCGGCCTGCTGGGCGGCGGTCCGCGACTGGCGATACGTGCTGCACGAGTGCTGTTGGAGGATAGCTATGCCGCTCGCTCGTCGACCGATCGCGAGCTCACATACGCTGGCAGGGCTGGCCGGGGCGATTAGGTGCGGTCGGCTGAGAGCCCTCTTGGGGCGAGGGTCTCGCACGAACGGTCAATGCAGGCAGCCACAGGCATAATGAGTATTCGTCACCGATAATCATGGGCGCGCCAACCGCGGGCGCGCCTCATGGCTAGCTTCGCATCACTACATGCGAACGGCTGCGACGAGGCCCAAGCTCATTCTGTATAGTTTCGCCGCGTATTGCATTGTTTTGGTGGTGCACACCGGACACATAATCCCATGGAATCCCGACCCGACATGCCTCGCACCACCTCCGATTATCCCCAGAACTCTGACTCCTCGTCCTTCCAAGGGGCCGTGAGTACAGACGGGATAAGTCGAGCTGTGTTCGAGGCCCCGGACGGCCCTCTCTTTTCTGCGATTCGTAGAAGCTGGCTAGTAGTCCTGGGGTTGGCGATCGTGTGCGCGGCGCTCGGAGTAGGGCTGGGCATCGCACGCAAAGCTAGCAGTGACGCGTACACTGCCAGCGCGACAATCCAAGTCGGACAGGTCAACCCCAACTCACCCGGATTCTATGGCTACGTCCAGTCGTCGGCGGCGCTTGCTACGGCGTTTAGTCGTGCGATTGAAGCGGAAGCTGTCGTTGATGCGGTTCAACACAAGCTGGGCCTAACCTCTGCCCAGGCCAGCTCTCGCCTATCCGCAGCTCCAATTCCAGAGGCACCGGCGTTTCGGGTAATTGCTACCGGCTCGACAGTCGGATCGGCCGTGGAACTAGCGAACGTTGCCGCGGCCGCGCTCATCTCCTACGTCAGCCAGAGCAACAACGGCAACCCGGAGGCGAACTCCCTGCTCCACGAATATCGCGAAGCAGATCTTGCTCTCGCGAGGGTTGTGGCGCAGGTGCAGCGACTTAGTACCGCGAAGATCAAGCAGCCCGCTGCTGTCGCGACAGCACGGGCGGAAGTCAGCGCGGCGGGAGTCAGGTTGAGGGCTATTGGTCTCGCTTACACGGCGGCGATTTCGAGTCAGGCTCCGCGTAGCGGACTCGTTACGCTGCTAGCCGGTGCAACTAGCGCCACGAGCGACAAGACCGCCAAAATAGAGGTATATGGGTTCATCGGCCTGCTGGTGGGAATCGTCGTCGGCTCGGGAATCGCCGTGTTGATCGGTCGCCGCAGGTTGCCTTCGCCGCCCGACGCTCGCGAGGACGAGACCTTGCAGGAGTACGCGAAGGCTTGAAACCTAGACGTCCAGTTTGGCGACCACGATGGTACGTGTGGCTCATCCTCGGGATCGTCGCTTCGATAGTCGCAGACCGCTTCGGGCCACACTCTCTTCGCGGCAACTGGTTGGTACTGGTGCCGATTGTTGCGGTCGTGACACTGATCGGACGACGGCTCTGGGATGTGAGGCCGTCGGTAATCATGTGCGCTGCCATCGCACTCACGGTGTTCTCTGGTGCTTGGAGTCAGATGGGGTTGGGAGGGCTGCCTTTGGATCGCCTGTTGCTCGTGATTGTGTTGCTTCAATTTCTGTTGCACGCCCCAGGCGCACAAAACACGCCCCGTATAGAGGTGCGCGGTATCCATCTTTTGATGGCGCTAGCGATCGCGTACGTCGTGGCATCGGCTGTGGCATCGAAGACGCTCACAAACGAAACGGGATTTCTCACACTTTTCGACGAGTTCGGGGTAGCGCCCTACTTGGCCTTCCTGGCAGCCCCAGCGATCTTTGCCGAAGAGCGCGATCGTAACTTCTTGCTTGTAACCCTGGTGGGTCTCGGCGCATATCTAGGTTTCACCGCGATCTTCGAGTCACTCGGGCCTCATGCCCTTGTGTTCCCTCGCTACATCGCCCAAGTTGACTCGGAACTGCCGGGGGAACGCGCAGGCGGTCCTTTTCAAAGTTCAGTCGCGGAGGGCATCGCCACGCTCTCGTGTGCGGTGGGCTGTGCTATCGCGTTTGTGAGGTGGCGCCTGCCACGGCACCGCTGGTACGCCGCTACGGCAGGCATGGTCTCGCTCTTTGCGTGTTTCCTCACGCTCGAGCGCGGGGTCTGGATCGGTGCTGGGGCGGGCATCGTGGTCGTGGCGCTCGCGACGCGTGCCGGACGCCGCTCGATTGTGCCCGGTGCAGTCGCGTGCTGCGTTGTGATTGGAGGAGCTTTGCTCATCTCGCCATCGCTAGCTACGAAAACGTCTCATCGAGTTAGCGACGAGGAAAGCGTCTGGGACCGCGAGAACCAAACGGCCGCGGGGCTGCGCATGCTGCAGGCGAAGCCACTACTCGGTTTCGGCTGGGATCGCTACACGACCGACAGTCTCAACTACTTTAGACAGGCACCCGACTATCCGCTGAACGGGTTCGCGATCACGATCACAGGCGAATCGAAGAAAGTACTGCCGTTGCACGATGCGTACCTGTCATATGCCGTCGAACTCGGAATGATTGGAGCGCTGCTTTGGTTCCTTGTGTTCTGCTGGGGGATCGGCGGTGCAATCTTCAACCGCGGCGCCATCGAGTTGTATAGCTGGAAGCTCGGGCTCTTTGCCGTCGCGGTGTGCTTCTTTGTCGTCGGATTCTTCAATCCCTACCAGGCACCATTTCCAACGCTGCTTCTTTGGGTCTGGGCGGGCTTGGCTCTGGGACTGTCGCCGCCGCGCGCCTTAAAGGAGCCTGTACGCCCGATCGCACTCGCGCCGGCATGAGCTCGGGAGGCGTGATGGGTAACGCGAGAGTGATAGAAGGATGGCGGTGTAGTCCGAGAGGCGTCGTGACATGTCTTGCACTCGGTGCAGCACTCGCCGTCGTCGGGTGTGGCGCGTCCCCGCACCGGTCGCCAGTGTCCGGTCACCGCGAAGGCGGGGTGCCCGCTGGTGCCAAGACCACAGGACCGTCAGCCACGTCTGCATCGACTGGTCCATTTCGGTTCTTTAGCCCGGCAAGCTTCTGGAACACACCCGTTTCCTCCGACGCGGCAGTCAGCGCGACGACCGCTGAGGTTGCGAGCTCGCTTGCGAGCACGGTTGCCACAGAGGAGTCCCTCGGAGACGGGCCATGGATCAACACGACCAGATACAGCGTTCCGATCTACACCGTGCCTGCTGATCAGCCACTGGTGCGTGTCCGGCTCCGCAGCGCCTCAGACGCTGCGCTAGCCGCCGCGTGGAGTGCGGTACCGCTGCCTCCAACGGCGGTGCCCGCGCCCGGCACCGACGGCCATCTCGTCGTGTGGCAGCCGAGTACGGATCGGATGTGGGAATTCTGGAGATTGGCACATGAGGGGGAGCAGTGGTATGCGTCTTGGGGCGGGGCCATGGAACACGTCTCGACCAACCGTGGCGTCTTTGGCCCGGAAGCGTGGCCGGGGGCAGAGCCATCGTGGGGGGCGACTGCCGACTCACTGCCACTCGTTGGGGGATTGGTTACCCTCGAAGATCTCGCGGCCGGGGAAATCAACCACGCGCTTGCCATGGCGATCCCGCATGCGCGCGCCGGCGTGTACGCGTCGCCGGCGCAGAGAAGCGACGGTAACTCGAGCAGTCCCTTCTCGTTGCCCGAGGGATCACATCTGAGGCTCGACCCGCGTTTGAATCTCGCCGCGTTGCACCTCCCAAAGCTGACGCTCATGCTCGCAGAAGCCGCGCAGCGCTATGGAATCCTGATACGGGATCAAGCGGCGATCGTCACCTTTTACGCTCAAGAGCCGCTGCCATCGGAACCCAACCCATATCGAGGGCCGGGTGGCTACCTTCAGGGACGGTATCCGTCCGAACTGCTCGCCTCGTTCCCGTGGACCCATTTGGAACTGCTTGAAGCGCCGTTGCATACACGAGGGGAGTCTTGATGGATAGCCTCAGGGTCAGCCGCCCGCAGCGATTGCGTCGCCGCGGGCCTAGGGGTGTGTCGGTGGCCGTGCGACTACTACAGGGGGTCATCGTTGCGGTCGACGCGATACTCGGGCTGTCCACCGCATACCTCATTGCACTGCTGTTGGCTGCGCGTAGCTCGATCGTGAACTCGTTGTCAAGTGAGCACGCGCCAGGCCGGTCGCGGCTGCAGTTCGTGGTTCTGATTCCAGCCCATAACGAGGAGGCCGGAATTCAGGGCACGCTGCACTCCCTTGGCTCGATCGATTATCCACGTGAGCACTGGACTGCGATCGTGATCGCAGACAACTGCACCGACGCAACCGCGGCGCGAGCCCGGGAGGCTGGCGCGGAGACTTGGGAGCGCACGGACCCGGAGCGCCCCGGCAAGGGTTCCGCATTGGCATGGGCACTCGAGCAATTGGAGGGCGATGCCCTCACGTTCGATGCTGTGGCGATTGTCGACGCGGACTGTCAGGTGTCGTCGAACCTGCTGAGTGCGATGGAGGAGCGGCTTGTCGCCGGCGCAGAGGCTGTCCAAGTCAACTATGTGGTAGGCAACGCCGATGCGTCCCATGTAGCTGCGCTTCGCTATGCGGCATTCGTCCTGATCGACACCGTACGCCCGCTTGGCAAGCAGCGGCTCAGCTTCTCCTGCGGGCTTCTCGGCACCGGCATGGGGTTCTCTGCAGCGCTGCTGGGACGCGAGCCGTGGAATGCGACCGGGCTTGCTGAGGACGGCGAGTACCACATGCACCTTGTGGCAGCTGGGGTGCGTGTCGCGTTCATCATGGACGCTTGTGTACGGTCGGCGATGCCGACGTCGTACGAGCAGGGCTCTGCTCAGCAGGCGCGCTGGGAGCAGGGCAAGCTGCACACGATTCGTGCATGGAGTCCAAGGCTCGTGGCACTTGGGCTACACGAGCGCGATCTGGCGCGGGTGCACGCGGGCTTGGAGCTCTTGGTGCCGCCTCAATCACTCCTGGCTGCGGGGAGCTTGACGACGGGTGCGACGAGCGCCGTGTTTGGCTTCAGGCGCTTGGCTCTTTTCTCGGCAGGGATGCTCGGGGCTCAGCTTGCCTTTGTGGTTGGCGGGCTGTGGCTCGTGCGAGCGCCTGCTCACGTCTATCGCTCACTAATGGTGGCGCCGGCATTGATCGTTCGCAAAGTCACCCTGTACGGCAACTTGCTGAGGGGTCGCGGACCGAAATCTTGGGTGAGGACGGAGCGCGAGGCAGCGACGACGGCGGATAGATCCGGATGATCACGACGGTGGAACGCCAGGGACAAAAGCTCAGGCTCGCTTATCTATGCGCGCAGTATCCCGCGATCTCGCACACGTTCATCCTCAGAGAGGTCGATGCGCTGCGACGGCTGGGCGCGGAAATCGACACGTTCTCCATACGGCGGACGCCTGCTGAGCATCTCCTTGCCGACGCGGATAGGACCGCATTTCAATCTACCTATGCGATTCTGCCGGCCCGCGTTCTCGGGATGCTCATGGGGCATCTCAAGCTCGCGCTGAGGGCGCCGAGCGCATACGTGTCGACACTGTTGCTCGCGCTCGGGCTGTCGGCTGGCGGGCTGAGGGCACGTTTGTGGCAGCTGTTCTACTTCGTCGAGTCGGTGGTGCTCTGGGATGAGTGCTCTCGCCGCGATATTCGCCATATCCATGTTCATCTCGCCAATGGCGCCGCGGACGTCGCGCTGCTTGCCGCCAAGATCGGCTCGGCACTCGATCATGACCGGCCATGGTCATGGAGCTTTACCATGCATGGGCCTACGGAATTTTCTGATGTGCGCTATTTCCGTCTCCCTGAAAAGCTCCAGCAGGCTCGGTTTGTCGTATGCATCAGCGACTATGCGCGTAGTCAACTTATGACGCTAAGCAGACCAGACGTATGGGACAAGCTGCACGTGGTCCACGTCGGCATTCCCATAGAGCAGTTCACACAAACGGATGCGCTGAACAGTGGCGCGGAGGACAGCGCAACGATCTTGCTCATCGGTCGCCAAGTGCCTGAGAAGGGACAGGCGGTACTGCTGGAAGCTGCGCAGCTACTTATCGGACGCGGCCAGCAAATCACGGTCGTTCTTGCCGGGGATGGTCCTGCGCGCGCCGAGCTCGAACAGCTTGCCTCTCAGCTCGGGGTTGCTGAGCGGGTTTCCTTCCTGGGTGCCGTTGGCCAGCAGGATGTTCACAGGTTGTACGCACATGCCGCGATCTTTTGCCTACCGAGCTTCGCAGAGGGCGTCCCTGTCGTGCTGATGGAGGCGATGGCCATGAGTCTTCCAGTCGTCAGCACGAGAATCACGGGGATTCCCGAGCTAATCGATGACCAGTCCGGCGTCTTGGTTTCACCAGGGCGTGCAGATGAGCTCGCGAATGCTCTAGAGCGGCTGCTGGTCGACCCTTCGCTTCGCGAGCGCATGGGAGCGAGCGGCAGAGACAAGGTCATCCGCGAATTCAATCTCGAGAGATCCGCCGAGCAGCTCTATGAGCTATTCCATCGCGAACTGGCCCCGGTCCCGGGCGAGGGTGACCGTGCCGGGGTGTCCCGGTGACGGGGCCGCTGGCAGCTCGAGGTTCTAGCGAGCCGCGCGAGTCTGTTGCCGTGGTGTCGTTCACTAATCCGCGTGGCAGCTAGCGATGGACACCTCCACTATTAGCGATGGCGGCGGCTGGGAACCCGGACGCTATGTGCAGATCATGGGGATCCCGTTTGCCGCGATCACAGAGCAAGAAGCGGCGGATGCAATTGTCGATGCTGCGGTGCGCCGCAGCGGATACTGGATCATCACCGCAAACCTTGATCATGTGCGCCGCTATCGGCGAGACGAGGTCGCAAAGCATCTGCTTGATGCAGCCGATGTGATCGTCGCCGACGGTATGCCATTGATCTGGGCGAGCCGTCTTGCGGGCGAACCGCTACCGGAACGCATCGCGGGCTCGAACCTCATCTGGTCGATCAGCAGGCTCGCGGGCATCAAGCATGCGTCAGTGTTTCTTCTAGGGGGAAATCCCGGCGTTGCCGAGCTGGCCGCCGCGACGCTACAGAGGAGCGAGAGTGGGCTCACTGTTGCAGGAACATGCTGCCCTCGTATCGGCTTTGAGGCAGATACGGAGGAGCTCGAGCGGATCGAGGTGGCCGTCACCGAGGCTGACCCGAGGATCGTCTTCGTAGGCCTTCCGTTTCCCAAGCAGGAGCTCCTTATTATTCGCCTACGGCGGATCTTGCCTGACACGGCCTTTATCGGCGTGGGCATTAGCTTCAGTTTCGTAGGAGGTGAGCTGTCGCGTGCGCCCGAGTGGACTCACGGTCTTGGACTGGAGTGGCTTTTCCGTTTACGCCAGGAGCCAAAGCGTCTTGCTCGGCGGTATCTGGTGCATGGGGTCCCGTTTGCATTACAACTACTGCTCGTGGCTGCTCGCCGGCGCGTCCTTAGATTATGCACCGGCCGCGCCCGACGGTGGCATGCTGACGCCTAGCCTAGTTAGACATTTGGGGCGGACGCGCTAGCCTTGCGCAGCACAAGGATCGCATCACTGTGGAGCGCGTCAATTTGACCACGACTGAGGGACCCCAGTAGCGAGCCCAAGCTGCCCCACACGCGCTCCCCGAGATGTAGGCGACGCCGCAACTTTTGCTGCATCTCCGACTCGTAGAGGGCGCGATAGACGATTGTCATGTTGCGCTCGTGCGCAAAGCGCCGCAGTGCATCTAGATCCATTTCAGGGTGGTGTACGACCGAAAACGGCCCTTCATCGAGCGGCGCGTTCGGATACAGACGGTGCCATACAAAGCTGTGTAGACGATGAGGGGTGAGTACCACCAGTCGCGCCTTGAGCGATTGCCGGTTTGGCATCCCGAGTACGAGCACACCACCGGGTCGCAAAGCCGAGTAGAGGTTCGCGAGCGCCGCTCCCGGAGCGTCCAGGTGCTCGAGTACGTTCCAGCAGACGGCCACATCGAAGCGATCCTGCTCAATCTCGCAGTTCTGGATGTCACCGATTCGCACTTCCTGCAGCCGTTTGTTGTGCTGCACCTCCTCTGGGGCTATGTCGATGCCTGTGACGATTGCCGTGTCCCCGAGATCGACCACGCTGCGTCGGCCGCACCCGGCCTCGAGAACGGATGGTGTTGCAGGAACAGAGCCCGCGAGCACAACGTTCATCTCATGGATTGCATCTACGTAATTGTTCATGGATCCGGAATCTAGCGAAGATTGGGGAGAGATACCATTTTGGGCAAAAGTGGCTCGGTTTGTTCATATAAGTCAAATAGTCGGGCGACCTATTGGAACTGGCGACTGTCGCCCAGCTAGGATGTCTGGGTTTGATGGACCTGCTGCGACGGCGTGTCTTATCAACGGCGGATGCAGGCGCGGAGTTGGGTGTCGCACACAGATGCCACCTTCGCCACACGAAGTCTCGTGCAGGCCGATCCGTTGTGCATAGCGACACTTTGCTGTGCTCGGGGCCAAGACCTGTGCTGGCCGCGATCATGTCCGTCTGCGCCAATCCAACCTAAGCATTAGGCACGCTTCACCGCGTGACTAGGGCATCGCTTCGCGGTCAGGCCCCTGAAGGAGGGTTCAAGACGAGCCGGCCGGTGCTTCGAGGCATGGCGCTGAGGAGCACAGATGCAGCTGCAGCAGCTGTAGCTGGTTCCAAGGGAATTCGTGCAGGAACACCCATGGCTTGAGCCCGTCGAAGAGGCCATTCGGGCCCGTATAGGGATTTTCGCCGGGCGTCGGCGTTTCGGCATAGAAGTTGACCTCGCGATTGGTTCTGTCTCGCACGACGATGCCGTAGCGCTGAGCGGCTTCGGCCAGCATGCGTGTGATCGGGGACATCGACATCGACGCGAGATCGAGCGACGGATTGAGACGCAGATGCGCGCCCTCGGGAAGGCAGTTCGCATTTTCTTCGGTTCCGTCCGAGCGCTGTGCCGGGAAGGAGAACGCATGTGCGCAGGCGTTGGGGATGTCCATCGCCAACGCATGTTCGATATGACCTGCGCGGAGTTCAGCGATCCTGATCGTGCCGGCGATCACCGGCAGGCTGGTAGCCGTCGCACCCCAGTTCCACCCTTGTGTGGGTGTCAAACCGGGCCAAGAGGTGTCGGTGTAGTAGCCGGGGCTTTCGGATACATCCTGCATGGCGCCGCCCCAGGTGGCCTGCCATCCCGATTCGGTTTTGACTGCGCGCCAGAACTCCCACAGCGTATTGCTCGAAGGCTGATAGATCGTCATCTGCCCATCGGTGCCGACAGCAGGCACGGCGTACGCCGGGATTGGCACTCCTTCGGCGAAGGCGTTCTTGAGATCGGCGGCCCATGGCCCCTGGGTAAGGCGCACAGCGACTTTTGGCTGTCCCGCGCCGACCACATACAAGGGCGTGCTGTATTCGGTCTCGTTGATCCACGGGCCTATGCCGCTCTGCTCTTCGGCCGCGATACGTTGGTCGAACACAGTCATCCGCGCAGACGACGAGGGATCGAGGGGTGCGCTTGCGCTTAGCGGCGCATTCCATATGCTCGCAGGCGAGAAGAGCCTGATCGGGAGCGATTCTTCGCCCGATGGCGCCGGTGCCAGCGGAGGGGGCGTCACCGGAGGCGCCGGCGAGCCGTTACTCGATTCTTCGGGACCGGAGGCAGTGCTCGATTCTTCGGCATCACTACGCGAGCTCGGTGAGGTTGGAGCGCCGCCAGGGGTCGCCGCGGGGGACGCAGCCTGCGAGTTGCCGCCAGGCCGAGATTTCGTCCCCTTGCTCGACGACAGATGCTTTCGCGACGGTGAATGTTTGCGACTGTGATGGTTTAGACAACGATCGCTGTGTGTGCGCGCGCTGCTCGCTACGCGAGGTTTCCGCGGGTCGCTGGCAGTCGTGCAGGATATGACAGCGCGCGCTGCTGAATCGGTAATAGCGTGTGCGCTATCGGCCCGCACTTCGGCCACGACACATATGCTCATATCTCCAATAGCCAGGGCCGTGAGTGTGGCGATGAGCAAGAGTCGGGAGTACATCAAACAGAACAGCTCCGGGGAACAGACGGCTCAGTGACGCGTTCAAGGTAGTAGCGAGCAGGCACGTTGAGCATCCGAATCGGCTGCTCAACGTGCCAGTCTGGTACTAACTCGAGATCGGCCCCCGGCCTCGTGGACTGCAGTCGGCACGCTCCGACTAGACGGCCGTTCGACGCCGTTCCTCGACATAGGAGCCGACGGCCCGACCGTCTCGCAACTATTCTCTTGACGTCGGCCTTGTCAGCCAGCACCGTCTGCGAGCTGTGGTGGGCGACAGCGCTCTTCTATCCAGCGATCGCCCAGACCGCGAAGCCCAACGCACTCAGGATGCGTCGACATCGTGCAAATCGCCCGACGATCATCGAAACCTCGCGACCCCATGGGGCTGAAGGCCGTAGGAGTGACGCGTTGCTTCAGCGGACGCACGATCCTTGAGGCGGTTGATATCGAGGTTGGTCCTGGCGTTATGGCGGTGCTGGAGGGGCCTAACGGTGCCGGCAAGACCACCCTGCTGCGGATCTTCGCGACGGTAGTGCGTCCCGACCAGGGTGAGGCCAGCGTCGACGGATATGACGTGGTTCGTGGCGGGGCACGCGTGCGTGAGCGAATCGGCGCGGCATTCGTCAACGAGCGCAGCCTCTACTGGCGTCTAACTGGGCAGGAGAACCTGCGTCTGTTTGCTCGTACGCGCGGACTGAGCAGCCGCGACGCGCGCGCGCAGGTGGACAACGTGCTGGAGGAGCTGGACCTGGTGACGATCTCGCGTCGATGGGTGGCCGATCTATCGGCCGGTCAGCGTCAACGTCTGATCATCGCGCGCGCTGGCTTGGGGGAACCGACGTGCATGCTCATCGATGAGCCCCTACGCGGTCTTGACGAGACCGGAATCAAGACGATGCTCTCATTCCTTCGCGGTCGTGCCGCACGCGGGGCGGCAGTTCTCATCGTTGCCCCCAAGCTGGATGAGCTACAGCCAAGCGCAGATATCCTCTTTCGCCTACGCGACGGCAGAATCCATCCGTGGGGCGAGACCGACCCGACGGTCCCGCTCGCGGAAGGACTGCGACCATGATGCGAACGCTGGAGATCGTCCGCATCTTCGCGCTGAAGGACCTGCGCGTTGCGCTCACCTACCGCCTGAGCTTCGTACTTGGCCTGTTTACCTCCTTCTTCGGGATGCTGTCCTTCTTCTTCGTCTCGCGTGTCGTGGGTCACGGTTCCACCGTTGGAACGCCCGCTCAGTACTTCCGCTTCATCGTGATCGGGGTGACGGTCGCGAACATCCTGCGGGCCGCTGTGATGACAGCCGCCGGCAACGTCCGTCGCGATCAGACAGAAGGCACGCTCGAGATCCTCGCCACGCAGCCAATCTCACCGCTGGCGTTCGCGCTCGGCTGGTCGGCGCTGCCCATGATGGAAGCGATCCTAGAGGCCGCGCTGATGCTGATCGTCGCGGTGCCGCTCGGATTCTCCGGCTTCACACCGGACTGGCTGTCGGTCGCGCTGGTCCTCGTTGTCTCGATCGCTGTGTTTCTCGCGATCGGCTTTTTGGGTGCAGCGTTCGTGCTGGCGATCCAGCAAGGGACCGGGCTCATGAGCCTGATCGTGGGCACGATGACCCTTGCCGGCGGCAGCATCTTCCCCGTGTCGGTTCTCCCCAGCTCCGTGCATTTCCTGACCGTGATCTCCCCGCTTACGTACACCCTGCGAGCGATGCGAGCGGCGATGTTGGGGGGTCAAAGCCCAGGTCACCTACTGGGTGGGAGCTTGGGTGTGATGCTGATCTACGCAGCCGTGACGATCCCGCTGGGAACGATCGCCCTCAGCGCATCGTTCGGCTTCGCCCGGGCCCGCGGCTCGCTGTCGCGATTCTGATGGCTGGTTCTGATGCCTGTGCACCGGAGCACCGGCTGGCTCTAGCCCTGGTGGCAACGCGTGCGCGGCGTGAAGCCACCTGCTCGGTCATCTCCGCACTGGCGTCGCGGACCGATTTCGTGGCCTTAGAGACGCTGCTGCGCGCGCAGGGGATGCTGTCACTTGTGGGGCGACGTCTGCTGGAGCTCACCGACTCCGCCCCCGACATCTTTGTCGAGCGAGTCCACGACTACGATCGCGAGGCCCAGCATCAGTGTCTTCAGCAGCAGCTGATCACGATTCGCCTGACTGCGGCGCTTGCCGACGCTGGCATTCGGGCGCTTGCGCTAAAGGGGCCACTGCTCGGGGAGCGCATCTATGGCGATCTCGGCGCGCGTGTGTCTGCCGACATCGATCTGCTGGTTTCGGCAGCGGATCTCGGCGCGGCGATCGAGGTGCTTTCGAGGCTCGGTTACGCACGTGTGCCTCGAGCACGCTTGTCGCGGCTGTCCATGCCGGATCTACACGAGTGCTTGCGCAGCCCCGCAAACGACCTGCCCGAGGTCGAGTTGCATTGGCGCATCCACTGGTACGAGGAGGATTTCTCCTCGGCGATGCTGCGACGTGCGCAGCCGGGGCCAGACGGCTGTCTACGGCCTGCAGGACCAGACGAGTTGCTTGCGCTGCTGCTCTTCTACGCGCGGGATGGAATGGCCGGGCTGCGGTTGCTTGCGGATCTGACAGGCTGGTGGGATCGCTACGGGGATAGTCTCACCCCTGGAGAGGTCGACCGGAGGGCACGCGAGTATCCGGCGATCGTTCCCGCGCTGGCGACCGCCTCACTCACAGCGCGACGACTAGGCTGGCTTCCCGTCGAGTATGTATTCGACTCGGCAACCCTTTCGAGAGCGTCGAACCCGGCAATGCGCCTCTCCAACTGGCCGCTACGAGGCAAGGACAGCCAGATCGCCGCCAACGTCGCGCTAATCGACTGTCTGCTCTCACCCAGGGGCCAGCGGCGCTCACTATTCCGACGCCACCTTTGGCTCGACGAAGAGACGCCGACGGCGGAACAGGCAGGCGCGGAGCTTCCCCGCCTTGCCACGATGCGTGCGAGGATCCTGCATCTCGCGCGCATGACGGGACGCTGCGTCATCGCAGTGTGGCAACTTCGAAGTAACGGCGAATGGGCACCGCCGGCATCAGACGGGGAAGGTACGGATGGCGAATAACCGCGAGCTGCTCTCTTCGTGCCCGCGGTCGGCACCCACACGGGCGGGGGCCTACGGGCTGCACCTTCCAGACCTGACGGATGTTGTTGATCTGCTGGTCGACGCTCCTGAGGGATGGCCACCGTGGCGAATAGAGCACGCCATCGGTAGCGGCATACCTGAGGAGTTTGTCGAGCCGTCCCGTGCGCGGATGCAATCGGTGCCTACCGGCTGGGTCGACCTCGACCTTGCAACGCGCACAACGACGCTCCACGTTCCTCGCAAGCCTCCCCACGCACACATCGCGCATCCCTTCCTTGGCTCAACCGCCGTGGTTGTCGCGCACTGGCGCGGACTTCAGAGCTTTCACGCGGGCGCCTTCGTGACCCAGCGGGGCGTATGGGCGATTCTTGGAGACAAGGGAGCGGGCAAGAGCTCGCTGCTTGCAGCCCTATCGCGCATGGGCGTGCCGATCCTCACCGATGATGTGCTTGTGATCGATGAGGAGCTGCGCGGCTTTGCAGGGCCACGCTGCATCGACCTACGCCGTGAGACAGCCTCAGCCCTGGGTGTGGGTGTAGCGCTCGGTGTGGTCGGTGCTCGCGAGCGCTGGCGTCTGCACCTCGATCCTGTAGCCGCCGAGCTTCCGCTCGTCGGCTGGATATGCCTAGGCTGGAGCATCGCGCCGGCCATCCGAACTATGTCAGGAAAGGAGCGTCTCCGTGCGCTTTATGAGAACGTAGGCTTGCGCGTTGAGCAGCGCGATCAGCGTGTGCTCGCGCGACTGATGGAGCTACTAGCGATGCCGATGGTGCGGGTTCAGCGACAGAGAAAGATAGAGACGCTAGAGGAGACAGCCGCAGCCGTTCTCCGCCATGTCGAAGGCTCAAGCCCCTAAACGGGCACGGCCCCAACCTTCAGCGTCGAACTCAAGCCCTTAGAAGACTAAGCGCTGTCGGTCGACCGCCCCGACCGACAGCCCCCGTCTGATCACACCAACTGTCGAAATCGCTCAATACTTACGAAGCGTTCTGCAACGATTTCTTTTTGTGGTCAATCCGGAGAAAGAATCCATCGTTATGGGGTCCAAATTCCTTTTCTGGAGTGGCAAGTGTGAGGTCTCCGAGGGAGCCGAGTACCTCCAGCGAGGGTGCTACGTAATCCTTTTCCATTGCTGCCCCCTTCTATCGTAACTATGGTATATACCATCGTCCACCATGACAACGCTCAGACTAGCACATACGTCCACGGTCGTCAAATCTGCGAAGCAAGCCACGCGCGCTGAAGCTGAATAAAGCTATGAGGATCCGGGGGGTTAAGAGACCACTGTGCGCGTAGCTGGTCTATATCGACGCTCTCGTCGTCCAAGCCACGGCCGTTCCAATGCTCCACAAAGGCACGGGCATGCCCAGTCCAGAAGGCGCCATCGAACGATGCCTTTGAATCTCGGTTGAGAAGCTTGCGCGGCAGCAGATCGCTGACGACACGCTCGAAGCCGCGTGCCCGCGAGCCGTTTCCTAGCCCCGCCGCGCCGCCTGCATCCGCGCACGCGGCCAGGACGTCCGGATCCACGAGCGGATGACCGACGAGCACATCGAAGTCACCTGCCATCACGCGCATGCTCGCCAGGCCGCACTGCACAACGCGACTGGGCCACCATCGCTCGCGTATTGCGCGGTCTGCACGCATCAGCTGATGGCTCTCCCACGCGCCGTAGGCCCGCGCGAGCTGGCGCCGCTGGGTAGGGCGAATCCAGGTAAAGCGGTGGAATGGCCGTCTGCCAGCGATCACGCGCGCGCGCAGCGCACGCGGAGCGAGAGCGAATGCTATTGACGGCAGCTCGCGCAGGTGAGGACGACGATGATGCAGCAGTACCCGTGCCGCGGTAGGGCGCGATCTGCACGCAAACAACTCGTCGCCGCCGAAGCCCGAGAGCAGTGAGCCACCTCTGGCCTGTTCGAGCAGGGGGTAGTGGAAGTGGCTGTTGGCGGGGGCGAGGATGCCGTGTCGTCGCAGAAGCCCGGACGCTACCGGGCCAACGACATCCAGCTCGTCATGCCACTCCAGGCGCGGCCAATCCTCGATGCCTAGGTGGGTTACGACCAGCTCCTGCCACTCCGCCTCATCGGCTTCTTCTATCAGTGGGAATCGATTGGTGATCGGGACAGGGAGCGGAAGACCGTCCCGCCGCGCTACGTGGGTTGCGAGGGCCAATACGACCGAGGAATCGATGCCCCCAGAAAACGAGATCACACAGGGAGGACGTTGCAACGCGGGCAGTACCGCTGCCTCGAGTGCCTGCCGTGGGCTCTGCGCGCAAGCCTGCTCGCGCAGCGACTCGGTCAGTGGATCGCGGCCTAGGGGTATTGCCCACAGCTCCTCTAGCGCGCTGAGGCGCAGGCGGTGCGGCATCGGTGATGCAGCTGTCGTGGTTGGTGTCTTGCTCCCCACGACCACTCGCTCTACGTATCCGCTCGCGTTCGTGCGGGCACGCGAGTAAGAACTCGAAAGTCGTCGTCTTGGGCGGCGTCGTAGTGCTCTAGCCAAGCGTGTGCTTCAACGCCACTCGCGCCGCCACTAACACCGATCAGCACCTCGTGGGAGATCCCATGCGAGACCAACCAACGCTGAACGATCAGCGAGCGCTCCAGACACGTTGCATGCCGGTACCGCAGTGCTGCCTCGACACCAAGCAGTCCGTCGGGGCTCACTCGCGGCGGTTCTTCGACCTGAGCCTCGAGGCCTCGCTCGGCGATCTCGCCGCGTAGCTTGCGTAGCACAGAGACCGCCCACCATCCCGCTCGCAGTGTCGCGAGTCCAGTGTGCGGGTGCCGTGCGAGATACACGAGTCGTGCGAGCACGCGACTCAGCCGCAGGCTGGCGCGCGGCCCCTTAGCTGAGGCCATCTTCGATCAGCAGGCTATGAGCGCTGAGAGTTTCGAGGAAGGCGTCCACGTCGCGCTGGGCGATCTCCGCGTTGAGGTCGTACGCGTCACGTAGGCGCTCCACCAGTCGCGACCGGGAAGCGCCATCGATGATCTCCTTCCAAAGCAGCATGCCTGAGCCGTTGACGCCCATATACATCCAGCTGCGCCTATCGAGGATCACGATCTCGCCGTCGACCTCACGCCAAGTCAACCACTCCTCGGCGACCCTCAAATTGGGCTCGGCATCGGATCTTACGTTGGGCATTCCTGAGCTCATCGCGACAGCCGGTCCGGAATCGCTGTCCTTGGGCGCCATCCTTGACACCCGAAGAAAGTACCACCTGCAGGTGATTTCTACCAATCCACACAGGATCTTGCAGTCGCAAGCAGACTGAGCGTCCCATCTCTCGCCCGACCAGTGGCCGCCAGAGCGCCGTCTTGTCTGCCTTTCGGCGTGACCAAAAAAAACGCTTTGATCTATCGTGCAGGGCGCGGTGAGCAGCGAGAACAGCAGCCCTCCTCCCGCTGCTCAACATGGAAGCTACCGCTCAGGCTTCGCTTTCGGGATCCTCAGCTTCATGGCGATGGCGGCGTTCGGGGTGGTATCCACGATTGTGACCGCCAGGATCTACGGTGTGCGGATCATCGGACAGTTCGCGCTCGTCTCGGCGCCGGTCGGGGCGCTTTGGGTGCTATCCACCGCCAAAGAGCAGGCGGCTCTGATCAAGGAGATCACCGGTCTGCCGCCGCGCCATCCACGTGTCACGCAGCTGTTCGCCGCTGTCTTCACCTTCTCCACGGGGTTGACTGTGACGATGTCAGCGCTCGCAGCGTTCGGCGTCTGGCTGGTCTTCCGAGGGCCGCTCCATGTGAGGGATCTGGTGACGCCGACCTTCGTCAGCCTTGCCGGGTATGCGATTGTGACTAACACCGCTTGGAATTTTGACGCGATTTTCTCGGCCTTCGTCGCCGGGCGTCAACTGTTCTGGGTACGTCTGCACGAAACGCTCAGCTTCCTCGCAATCGCCATCGCTATCGGTCTCGGTTGGCACTCGGTTTGGGGGCTCGTGATCGCGACGATCGGAGGATCGCTCACGGCGCTCGTACACAGGCTGGTGATCGTGCGTTCCTTCGTTCGCCCGCGGCTAACGTTTCGTGAATACCGCGTGGGGCTGGAGTCACTGCCCGGCCTACTGCGCTTTGGCTTGAAGATCACACCCGGCTCGATAGCTCAAGGTGTCAGTGGGCAAGCAGGGGTGTGGGCGATCAGGGCCGTCGGGGGCTCGGTGGCGCTCGTCGGCGCTTACAGCCGTGCGCAGACGATCCCCGAACGCCTCCAGCAGGTGAACCTTCGCATCGTTGAGGTCCTGTATCCGACGCTGGTCGGACGGCGCAGCAAAGGCGACCATGAGGGCTTCGACCGCGCGCTCACGGACACCATCCGCTATGCGCTGTTCGGCCTACTGCTGATCGCCGCGGTCTTCGGTGGTACGGCGCACGAGATCCTCGACGTCTTCGGCCCTGGGTTCAACCGCGCCACGCACGTCTTGATGCTGCTCATCGTGTACCCCGCACTGAACTCGATCACGATCGCCCAGAGCCAGGCGCTGCTCGCGGTCGACCGGCCCGGGCTGACGAGCATTGTGTCGCTCGCACGTATGACTCTGACGATCATTGCCACAGTGCTACTCACCCCCGCGATCGGGATCATGGGCCCGGCAATTGCGCTCGTCGGGGGCTTGGTGTTTGATGTGATCTGGAAGACGCTTGTCTTGCACCCGTATCTGTCGCAGCCGCTACGCGTGATCTGGCCGCGCAGACAGCGTTTCGCGCTCGTTGGCGGGTATGCGGGTGGCTTCGCGGCCGCGTACGCTGTGGCAGCCGCGCTTCCTTCCCTCGCTGGGCTGCTAGCCGGGTTGGTCGTCGGCACACTCGCTTACCTAGCCGCGCTGTTTGTTTGCGGCGGGATCAATCATCGCGATCGCGCCAGGCTCACAGAGCTTAGAGACACTATCCGCGCTAGGCGCGCCGCGCGCCGTGCATCCCCCGAGCCGATCGGCTAGTTCTTATTGTGCGATCACGGCTATCGCGAGAGGCTAGCCATTCGCGGAGCTTTCATTTCACCCTACTCGCGACGCATGTGGTGTAGGAGCGAATCGCGCTCAGCGACTTGCCAGTTGCCGTATCAGCGACTACGCGCACCCGGTAGTGATCCGCCAGCTTGCCGCGAAGATTAGCGATCACGAAACCGATGCTGTGCCCGTGAGCTGCTCCGGCACGATGTCCCCCGATGTAGGTGTGCGCCGAGACGATGCGCTCCGCTCGTGTGGTGTGCAGATAGATCCTGATGCGACGACCGGAGATGCACCCTCGTTGCGAGACGAGCTGCAGCGCATCGGGTGGGATCGTTGGAGCCGTGATCGTCACGGTTTTACCCGGAGGTGTAACGGCCTTCGTGGTCACCGTAACGGTCCTGCCAGGTAGGGTGACCGTCGTGGTGGGTGTACAGCTCGCGACTTTGGCGATGGTAGGAGTGGGCGCTTCGGTGCCGCTACCTACCAGCGTGACGTAGTTACTGCACGCGCCGCGAGCGTCGGTTATGACCAGCTCGCCCAGCCTGGTGCCCACAGCAGCGGGATGAAATACCAAAGACACAGTGCATGCCTGGCCGGGGCCCAGCATCGCTCCGGTGCATCCGTCTGTCACAATCGAGAAGTCGTGCCTGCTCGAAAGTGGCACTTCTGCGCCTGTGATTTCGAGCACGCCTTCACCAGTATTGCTGATCGCCGCCGACTTGGCTTCGCTTGTGGTTCCCGCTGGCACGAAGTTGAAAATGACCGGTCCGCCTGAATGGAACACGGGACGGCCCGATTCTTGACCGTCGGCGAGCGACACCAGCAATCCCAAGCCGCCACCAGCCGCAAGGGCGAGTAGCCCAGCAAGAACCATGAGTTTCGTCCCGCCACCGAGTAGTCGTCGCACTCCCATGCCTCCTTGTCTGAACTGGCCCGCTTCCGTGCTGTCTCTAGCATTCGCGATCGTACCACCTCAAGGTCTGCGAGCCGCGATCCGCTTTCGCGGCTGCAGCGGTGATGCGAAGGCCGTACGTGTTAACTCGTGAGCTCGTGTTGATCATTCTGGTGCATGAGTCATTGACGGGCGAGGAGTGCTCGCCGACGTCGCGTGACTACTTCCTTCAGGGGTTCGATCGCACGACGAGCCCGGGTTCCAAGCGATGGCGTGCCTAGGCGCTCGTAGACGAGGTCCAGGGCCTCCGCGCGACGGCGGTTGACCCGGTCCGCTGCCGGCTGTGCAATGACACAGCGCGGACGATAGAGAAACCCGTCCTCGTCAGCTTCTGAGTGGTAGTGCAGGAGAGCCGGTCGTAGCCCCTCGACTGTTGGGCCATGCAGGTCCACGTGCGTCGCGAAGTTGAGCTCACGGCTGGCAACGGTCCAGGGCAGGCCGCGCCAAAGTGCGACCGCGAGCCCGAGCTGCTCGGTAAAGAAGCGCCTCCGAGCAGGGATTAGCTTTGGCTGACGCTGCCATAAGGCGTCGAGATCCTTGAGCGCCTGCATCCAGGTGACGAAAAGATCGGCGCACAGGCCGCGTGGGATGGCGATGACACCGCTGTTGAAATAAGGGTACATCGGCTGACCGGTCATAGTCGCTTGCGCCGATCGCTCGGGTCGCTCGAGTCCAAGGCCAGCGAAGATCTCCACCCACTGGGCATTGGTAAACGGATCCATCTCGGCTGGGACCACGCCGATCGCATTGTCGGATACGAGCGGCGCGGGATCATCGGCAACCGCGATATCGCAGTCGACAGCAAGCAGAACGTCGAAGTCCTCGCGGTCGTGAATCTCGAGCATGCGCAGCTTGTTGGCCTGAGCGACAGTGCCGTGAGTGACACGCTGTACGACTCTCACCTCTGCGCCCAGCGCGTCCATGCGCTGGACAAATGCGTGATCTGCGCTACCCACGAGGTTGACGACGATCGGGCTGTCCGCTAGCGAGCCGCCGAGCCAGCGCGCCGAGCCGACAAGCGTTTCGACGCGCATGTGGAAGGCTGGTCGATCCTCGGCTACGCACGACAGCAGCAGCCTGGGCGGCGTCATAGCGACCATCCCTCGAACTGCTCTCCAGTGAGCTGGCGCAGGCGGTCGACCTCCGGCTGCAAAAAGGTGACGAGCTTCTCGCGCAGTTCGCCGTCGACCACGGGCGGATCGGCGATTTTCTCCGAGAGCCCGCGGCGCACGGAGGGGCGCAGCTCACGCCATCGCTGTGGCGCCAACCGCCGGCCTGCGGGGTCGATCAATCTGTAGAAGAGGCGTTCCCCCACTGGCGTGAGTGCGTACTTGTCTGCGCGTGTGTTTCGCTCATGGTCGAACGCGGGATCCCAGAAATCTCGCTCCACCCCTAGGAACGCAAAGATACGCGACAGCGTCTCACGCCGCTCGTGCTTGAGCTTGTGCTGATCGATGACTAACAGTTGCGAGGGCGGGAAGAACTTTAGATATTGATCGATCTGCGTCGCATAGCGGCTGGGGCACACGATCGAGTTCTCCGGTGTGTCGTATTCGCGCATGCGCTCCTCAAATGAGCGCCGGTCCCCGTCCGTTCGCTGCTGCACATAGTGCGAGACGATGCGATCGATCGGATCGCGCACGATATAAAGGAAGCGAGCGTCGGGGATGACGGTGTGGATGCGTTCGGGGACGTTGGGATGAAACGGGTGGGCGCTATATGCCGGTGTCGCCTCGCCGCGAATCGGCGTGTCCAAATCGGCGAAATGTGACTCGTACCACGATAGGCGCTCGCGCCAGTCCTCGCGCCAGAACAGACGCATCTCCTTGCCTCCGACGTCGTTGTCGTGCAGGCCACCGCTTTCACGCGGCGCTACCATCGAGATCTCAGGGTGGCGGTCGAGATAGTAATGCAAGCTCGTCGTGCCACTCTTAGCCGAGCCAATGATTACCAGGTTTGGCAGTGTCATCGCAGGCTGGATCTGGTCATGATCCTGATGCCAGAAGCTGTCTGATGACATTGGGCCCCGCGACACCGTGACGGCGGATTCGGACACGCACGGGCTCGCGAGCGACATCTCTCGCCATCCGTCCCACATCGCTGAGGAGCGCTCTCCTACCCACCGGCAGCGAATCGAGATCTGCGCGGAGCCGGTCTCCGCTGTAGCCCATGACCTCTAGGCGGTCGTCGCCGAGGAAGCGCAGATAGCGTCGGCACCACTCCACTCGCAGCGGGTTAGCAAGTACGGCCTTCCACTTCTCATTGGGCTCGGAGCTAAGCGCCGCGTACTTCGTGACGCCAGTCGGGTCGCCCATGCGACCGCCGAGCTCTACGTCCGCAAAGCGCTCTAGCGCATCAGGCTCGAACTCCAGATCGAGATGGGAGATCAGCTCGCTCCATGGCTCAACCTCGCCGCTAGTGAGCAGCTCGAAGCGTGTGGCGTGGACGCGGTCGCGATTGAGACGGTAGGCGTCAATCAGGCGTGGAAGCCCGATAAAGAGATCGCTACGTGCCATTGTCGGATGCCACGCCGCGAAGGTCTGAATCGTTGAGGCGATAACGCTCAGAGGGTTACGCCATAGAAAGATGAATCGTCCTTCGGGAAACAACCGCATGATCTCCTCGGAGATCAGGCAGTAGGGCGGTGTCTTGTCGAGGAAGTGCGTCGCGTCGGGCCCTGCTGCCTTGTCGTAGAGGCGGAGTACGAAGTCACGTAGCTCCTGGCGGTAGTCGTCGACCCCGTTGGGCAGATGTGTGCAGAACTCCTCGAGCGCGGAGACCATCAGCGGATGGACGTACTCGGCTTGGACGCCTTGTGCTTTGAAGGCGAATAGCTGGGGAAGCAGGAGCCATGGCTCTGAGACCGTGGAGACCCCGTCATGGGCGCCGATCACGCGCTGCACCAGAGTAGATCCGCTTCGTGAGATGGAGAAAACGAAGATCGGTCGAATGGCCATTGGCAGATCCCTTGCTTCCCAGCCTTCGAAGCGCATAAACGCCACTGTTTGCGTTGCTTATCGAGCCCGCGTTGCTATCCGCAAGCGCCAGCCAGCGGCATGGTTGTTGGATCTAAGCAGATAACGCCTAGATGTGGTCATGCCCTTATCGTCCACCGCAAGGGTTGGCAAGTGACCGCGAAGCTGGCCGGACGTGACGGGCCTAGAGAAGGTACGTGCGCTCAGAGGTGCCGCTCTCGGCGGGCGGCGGCGCGCCGTTAGTGACACGCCTTAGCTCAGCGCGCGTCCGTATTGACGTTCGTAGTAAGCGCGGTAGTCGCCAGTGCGGATGGGCTCCCACCACCAGGTGTTCTCGCGATACCAGGAGACGGTCTGCTCGAGGCCGTTGTCGAAGCGTGTTTGTGGGCTCCAGCCGAGATCGCGGACCTTTTGCGAGGACAGGGAGTAGCGGCGGTCATGGCCGGGGCGATCGGTGACGTGCTCGATCTGGGAGCTGTTGGCGCCGGTGTGCTCGATAATGCGAGTGACGACGGTCATGTTCGGCTCCTCATCAGGGCCACCCGCGTTATAGACCTCCCCCGGCACGCCATGCTCGAGGACATGCCCGATCGCCGCGGCGAAATCGGTGGCGTGGATCCAGTTGCGGACCTGCATCCCATCGCCATACACCGGTAGCGGGTCACCGTGTAGCGCGTTGAGGATCATCAACGGGATCAGCTTCTCCGGATACTGGTATGGCCCGTAATTGTTCGAGCCCCTGCAGATCAGCGCCTGCAACCCAAACGTATGGAAGTAGCTCTGCACGAGCAGGTCCGCACCGGCCTTCGTCGCCGAATACGGGGAGGACGGCGCTAGCGGGCTCTCCTCGGTGAACGTGCCCTCCTCGATCGAGCCATACACCTCATCGGTTGAGACCTGCACGTAGCGCAGGCCGTGCTCGCGCGCGGCCTCCAACAGCACGTAGGTGCCTAGGGCGTGGGTTGACACGAACGCATCTGGCTCCGCGATCGAACGATCCACATGCGTCTCCGCCGCGAAATTCACGATCGCATCCGGCGCAGCTGCCTCGATCGCCGTGGCTACCGCCTGAGGGTCCTCGATCGCTCCACGCACAAACCGGAATCCCGGATGGTCCTTGATGTCGTGGAAGTTCTCCTCACGACCCGCGTAAGTCAACTTGTCAAGGACTGTGACGTCATCGCCGTGCTCCAGCAAGCGCTGGCGCACGAACGTCGAGCCGATGAACCCAGCGCCACCGCACACAAGCAGTTTCATGCGCGAATCATTCCAGCCCTGGCCGCAAGGTACCCCGCCAGTCCTTCTTGCCAGGGCGGCAGTGGCAGTACATCCTCGCGTTCTGACTCGAGCGCCGACCACGCCGGACGCGGCGCCGGACGGGGCATGTCCGCCGTTGTGGCGTCCTCCACGCGGGTGGGTAGCTCGGCCTGGCGGAAGATCTCAGCGGTAAACCCATTCCACGACACAAAGCCCGTCCCCGCGAGGTGCACCAGGCCCGTCACCTCGCGTTCGACCAGCCCAAGCAGCGCCGGCGCGAGATGGCCAGTCCAAGTAGGGCAGCCAACCTGGTCGGTCACCACCTGCACCGCGTCGCGCTCTGACGCGAGCCTGAGCATCGTCGCCGCGAAGTTCGCACCACCGACCCCGAACAGCCACGAGCTGCGCGCCACCGCATGACGCGGCGAGGCAGCCAGCACCTGCCGCTCGCCCGCCAGCTTGGTCTGACCGTACACCGACCGCGGGCCAGTTGGGTCGGACTCCACGTACGGACGCGGCTCACCGGACGCCGCCACGCACGCCACCCCATCAAAGACATAATCGGTCGAGACATGTATTAGCGGCACGTCAGCCTCCGCCGCCGCTCGCGCGAGGTTGCCCGCGCCGTCCGCATTGACCGCATGCGCTAGCTCCACGTGCGTCTCCGCTCCGTCGACGTCCGTCCACGCCGCACAGTTCAACACCGCGTCCGGGACGATCCGCGCGAATGCCTCCGACACGGCGTCGGGCTTGGTGATGTCTAGCTCCGGGAGATCCACCCCCACCAGCTCATGGCCCGCGCGCTCACCCGCCCGCAGCACATCGAGGCCGAGCATCCCCGCCGCGCCTGTAACCAACAGCTTCATCGGAACGCCCCGTCCCTGCGCGCATGGCTGCGAGTGGCGCATCCCGGCCGAGCATTCCATCCCAAGCAGCCCCTAGCGTCGCTACGCTTGAGCAAGCCATGCGCACACTGGTCCTGGATCCCCCGCCTCCTGCGCTGCAGGAGCTCATCGAGCAACGCCGTCGCACCGGCGCCGACCGGCACGACGAGGTGTGGGAGGGCGTCTACCACATGATCCCCGGCCCAAACATCGGCCACGCGCTCATCGCAGCGCAACTCGCCGTCCTGCTCGACGCGCCCGCTCGCGCCAACGGGCTCCTCGTCAGCACCGAGTTCAACCTCGGCGCCAAGAACAACTACCGTGTGCCCGATCTCGGTGTCCACCGCGAGCCACGACTCGGGGCCCGAGTACCCACCGCCGCGATCGCCGTCGAGGTCCTCTCTCCCGGAGACGACACATGGGAGAAGCTCCCCTTCTACGCTCAGCACAAAGTGGATGAGCTGCTGATCGTCGATGCCATCGGCCATTCCGTCACATGGCTCGCGCTGCGCGAGGGCGAGCATCGGCCGATCGACCACAGCGAGATTCTCGATCTGGGCGCGGCCGCGCTCGCCGCGCGGATCGACTGGCCACGCGGTTAGGGCGGTCGTCCAGGTCGCGTTGGCGTCGAGCAGCCTCACAGGATTGAGATGTCGGAGTTATCGCCGACCATGAAGCGGTACGCGCGCGGCTGGCGGTCACCGCGGCGGATCGTGACGTTGCGCCCCAGCAGCGAGGACTCCATGCGCCCGTCGAGGTTGCACACGCTTGCACCGGCCAACAGGATCGAGTGCTCTACCTCGGCGTCTGAGATGACGCAGCGCTCGCCAATCGCGGTGTACGGGCCGATGTAGCAGTCTGTCAGGCGCGCGTCGGCACCCACGATTGCGGGGCCGCGCACCGTCGTGCGCTCCAGCCGCGCCCCTGCCTCGATCACCACGCGACCGTCGACCTGCGAGTCGATCAGCTCACCGTCGAGGCGCGTTTGCAGGTTGTCCAGGATGAGCCGGTTCGCCTCGAGCATGTCCTCCAGGCGCCCCGTGTCCTTCCACCAGCCGCGCACAACGTGTGGCTCCACGCGCAGCCCTGAGTCCACAAGGTGCTGAATCGCGTCGGTGATCTCGAGCTCCCCGCGTGCGGAGGGCTCGATCGCGCGCGCCGCATCATGCACGCCAGCGGTGAACATGTACACACCCACCAGCGCCAGATCCGTCGCTGGCTCTGACGGCTTCTCCACGAGGCGCACCACGCGCCCGACCTCGCCCGCTGCCGCCGGCGCTAGCTCCGCCACGCCGTAGTTCTCGGGATCCGCCACCGGCGTCAAGAGGATCAGCGCGTCTGGTGCATGCTCGCGAAACGCCGCCACCAAATCGGAGATCCCACCCTGCAGCAAGTTATCGCCCAGGTACATCACAAACGGGCTCTGCCCCAGGAACGGCTCGGCCGTCAGCACCGCGTGTGCCAGCCCAAGCGGCTCGTCCTGCAGGATGTAGGTGATCCGCAGGCCAAAGCGTGAGCCATCGCCGGCCTCTGCTTCGATCTCCGGACCAGTATCCGGCGCGATGATGATCCCGATCTCTTCGATCCCCGCATCGGCCATCGCCTCAATGCCATAGAACAGCACCGGCTTGTTCGCAACTGGCACGAGCTGCTTCGCGCTCGTATGCGTAATCGGACGCAAACGCGTGCCCTTCCCCCCGGAGAGGATCAACCCCTTGAGCGACTCCACTACCGCAGGAGCCTATCGGGGCAGGGGTGCAGGCGCAGGCGTGGGTGAGCGCCACAGGTGCAACGCGCCATGCCAATTACCGAAGCGGGCCGATTCAGCGGTATCGTCTTGAGCGGATTCGGGAGGAGGATCATGTCGGAGGCGTGACTTCCCAAAACCTTCACGCCTACTCCGCGGCTCAGGAATAGCGTCCGTCGCGCCGGCCTGTGGATCACCCTCACCGTGAGCCCGTCATGGATCGCTTTCCAACCCTTCCACCGCGAGCAGTGCCCACCAGTACCAGCCTGGTCCGCGAGCCACGGTCTGCCAGTCCGGCTCCGCCAGCCACGCACGTCGGCTGGGGCCCAAGCCCAGCCGCCGTTGTCGCGCCGCTGACCGGGCGTATCAGCCTGGTTCACGACTACCTCCTGGTCATGCGCGGCGCCGAGCGCACATTTGCGGCGATCGCTGACATCTACGCCGATGCCCCCATCTTCACGCTGCTCCACGACGAGCAGGGCACAAACGGGCGCTTTGCCGGTCGCTCGATCACAACCTCGCCGCTGCAGCGCTTCGGCATCGAACAGTCCACGTTCAGGCGCCTGCTGCCGCTCTACCCACACGCGGTCAGGCGACTGCAGCTCCCCGACTCAGACGTGGTGCTCAGCAGCAGCAGCGCCTTCGCCCACGGCGTGCGCGTGCCTGAGGGCGCCGTTCACGTCTGCTACTGCTACACGCCGTTTCGCTACGCATGGGAGGCCGAAAGCTACGCGCTCCGTGAGATCTCACCCCTGCTGCGGCCGCTGCTGCGCCAGGAGCTGCGTCGCATACGTAGATGGGACCTCGCGGCCAGCCGCCGCGTCGACGCCTACATCGCCATCTCCCAGCTCAGCCGCCAGCGGATCATGCGCCATTACGGTCGCGACGCGCCCGTCATCCATCCGCCAGTGGAGACACATCGCTTCTCACCCGGTACGCCCGGTGACGCGCTACTCGTCGTCTCCGAGATCCTGCCCCACAAGCGCCTGCACCTGGCGCTCGAGGCTGCCCGTCGCGCGCACGCGCCAATCCAGGTCGTCGGTGCGGGGCCACACCTCACCGCGCTAAAAGACGCCTACCCGGAGGCGGAGTTCCTCGGACGCGCCCGCGACGAGGACCTCGCCGAGCTATATGCCAGCGCCCGCGCTGTGCTCGTGCCAAGCGTGGAGGAGTTCGGCATCACCGCCGTGGAGGCCCAGGCAGCCGGACGGCCAGTCATCGCCGCCGCCGCAGGCGGCGCGCTCGAGACGGTGATCGACGGGCGCACCGGACGCCTGGCCAAGTTGGACGACGTCGATGCCTTCGCTCAAGCGATCGAAGGCATCGACCAGCTCGACTTCGACCCCGCAGCTGCGGTGCAGAGCGCCGAGCGTTTCTCCGTTGCCTCCTTCGCGCGACGCCTATCCACCCACATCACAGAGATCGTGCATGGGCAACATAGGAGCCAGGACTAGGGCTCAGGCCGTCGCTGCGACCAGCGCAATAGCGTGCGCTGAGCTCACCCGGTCCGAGGTTCTCGAGGATCTCCAGTCCCGTGCCCTGGAGTTCGGCATCGAGCTTGTCCGGGTCGAACCCCGAAACCCACGGCTCGCCCAGCGAAGCGACCTGAGCACGTGTCTGCTGTATCGGATCCGCCGTGCTGTCCGAGCTCAACACGCTCTCGTCGAGATAGCTGAACACGAGCTCGCTGCCGGCAGGCGCGCATGATGCAATCCCAGTAAGCGTGGCGAGGTTGGCCTCGCGAGTGAGATAGCCAGTCACTCCGAGCCACGAGAAGAAAGCCGGAAGCTCGCGGCGAAACGGCGAGCCCGCCAGCGCATCGTCGAGTCCCGTCTCGCTCAGGTCCGCAGCCACGAGATGCAAGCCCAGCGGTACCGGGATCTCGCAGGCGGCAATCCTCGCGATCTTGAACTCCTGCGTGCTCGGATGGTCTATCTCGAAGATCTCCACATCGCGTGCAAACGGCGGGCGGCGCAGCGCGAAGCTGTCCATGCCAGCGCCGACGATCACGTACTGACCGACTCCCCGACTCACCGCCTCCGCCAGCAGGTTCTCGGTGTAGCAGGCACGCAGAATCACCGTCCCGTAGGAGGGATGTGCCCGCAGCGCCGTATCCAGGTCCTCAGTGCCAGCAGCCGCCCGCATCAGCTCGCGCTCCTCAGCGAACACCAGCTGATCGCCCCAAGGGTCATCGATCAGCACCGGTCGATCCAAACGCGTGTGAGTCGCACGCATCAGCGCTGTCGCCACCGCCGTCACGCTCGCTCTCCCGCGATCCATCGCGCGATTCTCTCAGAAGCGTCAGCCGCGGCTGCGCCGAGGCACCGACGTTGTTGCGGGCGCGGTTGTCCCGGCCGCGCCCCGCGGGTGGTGCTCGGCGACCCAGCGCCGCTGCTCGCCGCCCGCCTGACCGTCTGGGGCGCGCTGCGCGGTGCCGCCGTTATCTACCGGGAGCGTCTCGTCCAGCAGTGGGCCCTCGTAGCTGCGCAGCCAAGCGCGTTCGAACTCGATCCCCAGCCGCCGCACCACCGCTCCTCCAAGCGCCGCAAGGCTGCCAACGACAGCCGGCCCCCGCAGGTCTCGTCTCCGCGTCTGCATCATTGGCCCCCTGCTTCGCCTTGCTTGGCTTCCGGGCGATGCCCGCCAATCACCGCGGTCATCAGCGTTCACCCGCCGGACGATACGGTCAAGCTAGCGCATCGCAGGCGCCAGCGCAACCGAAAATGTGGAAGTGTCCTAGAGGTCTGATGATTGGAGACGCTCCAGCGTCTAGGCGTCCACACGCACCAACGACGTCCAACGCTTGACGGCAAAATCAGAACCGGTCAAGATCCTCGCGTGTCACATCCCGACCCCAACGGTCCGCCCGATCTAACGCCCATCCAGGTCGGCGACATGCTGGAGCATCCCGTCACCGGTGAGCGCGCCACCACACTCGAGCTCCCCTGGAAGAACCCTGAAGGTCGCGCCAGCGCCGAGCTCACCGCGCTCGTCGGCGCACGCGTCGCCGGGGAACACCGCCACCCGGCCATCGTCGAGCGCTTCACCGTGCTCGAGGGCGAGCTCAGCGTCAAGCGCGACGGGCACGAGAGCGTGCTGCGCGAAGGAGAAAGCGCGGTGATCGAGCCCGGTGTCTGGCACGACTGGTGGAACGGTGGCGAGCAGGACGCGCGCGTGCGCGTGGAAGTGACTCCCGGCGAGCGCTTCGCCCACATGATCGAGACGCTGTTCGGCCTGGCACAGCTCGGACACACCAACAGCAAGGGCATGCCGCACCCGCTGCAACTCGCGCTGTTCGCCAGCGAGTTCAGCGACGTGATCGTGTTCCGCTCGCCCCCGCCCGCGCTGCAGCGCGCCATCTTCGGGGCGCTCGCGCCCATCGCTCGCCGGCGTGGCTATCGCGCCACCTACCCGCAGATCTCGCGGACCGTGCTTGCGCCACGGGCGTAGGGCAGCCGCAGTCTCACCAGCGCGTGTCGTCCCAAGCGCGGCGTAGGTTGCTCTCACGGCCCAAGTAGCGCTGCGGGTACAACGGCGATCCCGTCGGGGCGACGGTAGGCTGCCTGTCCGGTCGTGATGACGATCGCGTCTGCCAGCTCGTCGCCCAGCTCCTTGCGCAGCCAGAGGAGATGACGAACGTCCCGCTCGTCAGGTGCCTGGCCGAGCTTGACCTCGATCGCCATGATCCGTCCTCCACGCTCGACGATGAGGTCGATCTCGCGGTCGCCGCTCCATGTGCGCAGGTGGGCGGTCCGGGCCTCGGCCGCCTGAGCGTAGACGCGGACGCTGAGCGTGACCAACGACTCGAAGAGCCCTCCCAGCAATGTCCCTTCGCGAGTGATGGGAGGGCCGGCCGGCCGTGCGTGCAGCAGGGTTCCTGCGTCGACGCCGAGCAGGCGGGCCGCCAGCGCAGGGTCAGCCAGATGGTGCTTGGGTGGTGCTGAGAGGCGTGCGAGCCGGCTGCGCGTGGGCAGCCAGGCGGGAACTGGATCGAGGATCCACAGTCGCTCGAGCACGTCGCGGTAGGGCTGTGTCGTAGCTCTTGTCGGCTTCTCGCCGTGGCCGCTCGTTGCGGCGTCGCGGATCTTCTCGTATGAGGCCGTCGTAGCCGTCGCTGCCGCATACGCCTGCATCCATCGTCGCAGTGTCCCCGGCCGTCGTACCTGGCGGCCGAGCTCGTCGAAGTCGCGATCGATGATGCGCTCGATGTAGCCGTCGAGTTGTGCGCGCGCCAAACGGTCGGAGAGGCCACGGAGCCCTGGAAACCCGGATGCGAGAATCTCGTGCACATAGCGCTCCAGGTTGACGTCGGTACGCCCGGTGATTGGAGCCCGCCCACCCTGTAGAAGCTCCCTGAGGCTCACCGTCGGAGCGTCGATGTCGCGCTCGGCGAGTGTCATCGGCCGCAGACGCACGTGCACGATCCTGCCTGCTCCGGAATGCGTTGGCGGCTCTGACGGAGACGCCGAGCCGGTGAGCAGGAAGCTCCCAGCCGGAGCGCCAGCATCGACAGCGCGGCGTACGCGGTCGAAAGACTCGGGTAGCTGCTGCCACTCGTCGATCAATACTGGCCGTTCGCCATCCAGAAGGCGTGACGTGTCGGCTTGTGCGATTGCGCGCTCAGCCGCCTCGTCGAGACGGTGGACAGTCGCTGCCCGCCGCAGCGCAGTAGCCGTCTTGCCAACGGCCTTCGGACCCTCGAGCGCGATCGCAGGTAGACCCGCGATCAGCTCGTCGAGCTCGTCGTCGACGATGCGCCGCCGATAGCGGCCAGCCGGAGCGTGCAGGTTGTACGGCGCGTCGCGGACCATAAGGCTACTATACCATTTCGCAGATCTTTACGGGACAGTTTCGCAGTAATCTACAGTACATACTCGCAACATGCGATCCGTTCGGGCGGTCCAGCGCATCGCCGACTGGGCACTGAACGAGCGTCTCGTGCGGCGCCTTCACGGACGGGCACGTAGGATCCATCCGTGGGCACAGAGCGCGAACTCGATGTCGTCCTGTTCGGTGCCACCAGCTTCGTCGGCCGCCTGTGCGCCCAGTATCTCGCTGGCGCCGCGCCGCCACAGGCGCGCATCGCGCTCGCCGGTCGCTCCCGTGAGCGCCTCGCCGCGCTGCAGGGCACGCTCGGCGGGGCGGCCGCTGACTGGCCGCTGCTGATCGCTGACACCAACGACACGGGCTCACTCAAGGAGCTTGCGGCGAGGACGCGCGTGCTCGCTAGCACCGTCGGCCCCTATCGTCGCTACGGCATGCCCGTGCTCGAGGCGTGTGCCCGCGCTGGCACGCACTACGCCGACCTCACCGGTGAGGTGCTGTTCATGCGCGAGGCGATCGACCGCTTTGACGCTGTCGCAGCAGACAGCGGCGCGCGCATCGTGCACAGCTGCGGCTTTGACTCGATCCCATCGGATCTCGGCGTGCTCATGTTGCACCAGGCGGTTACAGCCGACGACGCCGGCCAGCTACAGGACACCGCCCTTGTCGTGCGTGCCATGAAGGGTGGTCCCAGCGGCGGCACCATCGCATCGCTGAAGGACACGATCGACGCCGCCCGCAGTGACCGCAAGCTGGCAAAGCTGCTCGCCGATCCCTACGCGCTCAGCCCAGACCGCCAAGCCGAGCCCAGCCTCGGCCCTGAGGGCGATCTGCGCGGCATCCAGCACGACGCCGAGCTGAAGCGGTGGATCGGCCCGTTCATCATGGGCTCCATCAACACACGCGCGGTGCGCCGCAGCAATGCGCTGCAAGGCTACGCCTACGGACGACAGTTCCGCTACCGCGAGGTGATGGGCTTTGGCTCCGGGCCACTCGGCGCCGTGCAGGCCAGCGCAATCGCCGGCGGCGTCGGCGCGCTCGCCGCCGGACTGTCAGTCGGACCCGTGCGCGCCGTGCTCGACCGCGTGCTGCCATCCCCCGGTGATGGCCCCAGCGAGAGCCAGCGCGACCACGGCTTCTTCCGCATCGAGATCCACGCGCGCACCTCGAGCGGCGCGCGCTACCTCTGTCGCGTCGGCGCCCAAGGCGACCCCGGATATAAGGCGACGGCTGTGATGTTCGGCGAGAGCAGCCTCTGTCTCGCGCTTGACGGGCTCGCGCTGCCGCCGCGCGCCGGAGTACTCACGCCCGCCACCGCCATGGGTGAGGTGCTCGTCAAGCGCCTGCAGCAAGCCGGGCAGACGTTTGAGGTGCAGCGGGTCTCCTAGAGGCTACGAGCGGGAAGGCCTCGCGTGCCGCGCCGGGCTGCGCTTCCCGGATTGGCGGCCAGAACGGCCGATAATGACGACATGAACGTTCCCACACACGAGACTGCTGGGAGGTGGCCGGTCGAGATGGTCAGGCGCTTGGCCAACCTGACCAAGGCCCACCCGTTCGCGTCAGATCTGTCGATCGCCCTGGTCACAGCTGGGCTCAGCATCCTCGGCCTGCGCAGCCAGCACCGCCTCGACGCGTTGGCCATCAGCTTCTGTTGTGCGCTTTGCCTGCCGCTGCTGCTTCGGCGTTTGAGCTACAGAGCATGTTTTGCGGCCGTTGCTCTGGTCGCGCTGGCGCAGTGGCTGTTTGCCGGTCCGCAGCTGGCTGACGCTGCTGTGTTGATCGCGCTGTATTGGGTGGCGCTCGACGGCAGTCTGCGGGACTGCGTTCTCGCTGGCTGCGTAGTCGAGCTCGGAGCGATCATGGCAGCTTGGCAATGGTCGCCGTCCCAGCCGCTGAAGATTTGGGTTGGGCTCTCGGGCCTCGCAACCGCCGCGGGCGTGCTCGGGATCACCATCCGCCAGCGCAGAGCACTGTTGATCTCCTTGCACGAGAAGGCCGCTCGGCTGGAAGTTGAGCGCGACCAAGAGGGACGGTTGGGGGCCGCCGCTGAGCGCGCTCGCATCGCCCGCGAGATGCACGACATTGTCGCGCACAACCTCAGTGTGATGATCGCCCTAGCGGATGGCGCCACCTACGCGATGGACAGCTCGCCCGCTCGCGCCTCACAAGCAACCCAGCGTGTCTCAGCGACCGGCCGAGAAGCGCTCGAGGAGATGCGTCGACTGCTCGGCGTGCTGCGCGAGGGATCATCTGCGCACCCGCTCGAGCCGCAGCCAAGCCTCGATCGCCTCGACGAGCTGCTCACGCGGGTCAACGCGGCGGGGATTCCGGTGACGCTGGATCTGGACGGAGATCCAAGCGAGCTCACAGATGGTGAGCAGCTGACCGTCTTTCGCGTCGCCCAGGAGGCGCTGACGAACACGCTCAAGCATGCCGAGCGTCCCACCAGCGCGCATCTCGCGCTCAGCTGCCACCCCGGCCGGGTCGAGCTCGAGGTGACCAACACCGGTAGCGGAATTACCGAGAAAGGCCGAAGCCGACCGGCTATGTCCGGCGACGGGCGTGGATTGCATGGCATGCGTGAGCGCGCCGCTGCCTACGGAGGCCGCCTGGAGGCCGGGCCCGCTCCCCAGGGAGGCTGGCGTGTTCACCTGCGCCTACAGCCTGACGGCAAGGCCGCAGCGTGATGAGCGTCAAGGTGCTCTTGGCCGACGACCAAGAGCTGATGCGGATGGGCTTTCGCATGGTGATGGAGACCCAGCCCGACCTGTCGATCGTCGGTGAGGTTTCCAACGGCAGCGAAGCCGTTGATGCCGTGCGGGAGCTGAGCCCGGATGTCGTGCTCATGGATGTGCGTATGCCTGAGATGGACGGCATCGAGGCCACCCGGCGGATCGTCAATTCCGACAGCGACGCGCGGATCATGATCCTCACCACCTTTGACCTGGACGAGTACGTCTACGCAGCGCTACGGGCCGGCGCGAGCGGGTTCCTGCTGAAGGACGCACCGCCCGCCGACGTGCTGTCGGGCATTCGCTCGCTCGCCAGTGGAGACGCCGTGGTCGCACCAAGCGTCACCCGGCGCCTGCTGTCCACCTACGCACACCGCCTGCCAGCCTCCAGCTCGCCCGAGCACGCGCAAGATGAGCGTCTGGAGTTGTTGACTGCGCGCGAGCTCGAGGTGCTGCTGCTGGTCGCTGGCAGCCTCTCAAACGGTGAGATCGCCGAGCGCCTGGTGCTCTCGGAGGCCACGGTGAAGAGCCATGTGGGGCGCGTACTGTCGAAGCTCAAATTGCGCGACCGCGTGCAGATAGTCGTCTTTGCCTATGAGACTGGGCTCGTTCAACCAGGCAATGGCTAGGCGACGCATGCGACCTTAGGCGTATAGGAAGGACGCAAAAGATCACTCTCGCGGATGTTGTGAGCGCGCCAGCGCACACGTATGGTGGGTTGCGTGATCGAGGTTTCCCATGCGACCAAGCGCTACGGCGAGAAGGTCGCCGTGGACGATCTCACTTTCACCGTTGCACCCGGCGTCGTCACCGGGTTCCTCGGGCCGAACGGAGCGGGCAAGTCGACCACGATGCGGATGATCCTCGGGTTGGATGCGCCGACATCGGGAAGCGTGTCGGTCAACGGCAAGTCCTATCGCGATCTCGCCGCGCCGCTACATGAGATCGGGGCGATGCTCGAGGCGCGCTCAATTCACACTGGGCGCTCCGCCTACAACCACCTGCTGGCGATGGCCCAGACCCATGGCATCGCTCGCTCGCGCGTAGATGAGGTCATTGAGATCGTCGGTCTCGCGAGCGTGGCACGTAAGCGCGCTGGCGGCTTCTCGCTCGGCATGGGGCAGCGGCTGGGTGTCGCCTCGGCGCTGCTAGGCGACCCGGCCACCGTGATCCTAGATGAGCCCGCCAACGGCCTTGACCCGGAGGGGATCCTGTGGATCCGAAACCTCCTCAAGGGTCTCGCAGCCGACGGTCGTACCGTCTTTCTCTCCTCGCACCTGATGAGCGAGATCGCGCTGACCGCCGAGCATCTGGTGGTCGTCGGCCAGGGCCGCTTGATCGCCGATGTGAGCGTCGAGGAGTTCGTGGCTCGCGCATCCGCCGACGCTCCCGTGCGCGTGCGCTGCGCGGAGCCGAGCATCCTGCGCGAAGCGATCGCTGTTGAGGGTGGGTCGATCCAAAGTGAGGAGCGTGGCGTGCTCGAGGTGCACGGTCTGCGCAGCGAGCGCATCGGCGAGATCGCCTCGAACGCCCGCGTCATCCTGTATGAGCTCACGCCACAGACCGCCTCGCTCGAGGATGCGTTCATGCGCCTCACCGCCGATTCGGTCGAGTATCACGCCACCGCGTTCGCGCCCACCAGCGATTTGGAACGCGCGGCATGAGCACTGCCGCCGCCATCCAGCGCCCCGCGCATCGCTCAGCGGGCGGTCGCGTAACTCAGGCCAATGTCATGCGCTCGGAGTGGACCAAGCTCTGGACGCTGCGCTCCACGCGCTGGTCGCTAGCCGCCGCTGTGATCGCCATGGTTCTCCTCGCGATCCTCGTGGCCGTCGTCCAGATGAACCGCTGGCCCCACTTCAGCGCGCACGAACGAGCCAGCTATGACTCGATCGACAACGGTGTCGGCGGCTACCACCTCGCACAGTTGGCGATCGGCGTGCTCGGCGTGATGATCATCACCGGCGAGTACACAACCGGCATGATCCGCTCGAGCTTCATGGCCGTGCCTCGCCGACTACCCGTGTTGTGGGCCAAGCTAGGGGTGTTCTCAGCTGTCACTTTCGTGCTGATGCTGCTGTCCTCGTTTGTGGCCTTCTTCGCCGTACAGGCCATCGTCGCTCAGCATCACGTGCAGCATTCGCTCGGTGACCCGCACGCGTTGCGGGCGGTGATCGGCACCGCGCTCTTTCTCACCGTGCTCGGCGTGCTCGCGATCGGGATCGGCGCCCTGATCCGCAACACCGCCGGCGGCATTGCGCTGTTCGTGTTCCTGCTCTTCGTGCTGCCCGGGATCACCCACATCCTGCCAAGCTCGGTCTCCGAAGCGATCAACCCATACCTGCCGCTGAGCGCGGGCTTTGCTGTTGCGACCAGCAAATTTGACCCCGGGCCGCACCTCTCCCCGTGGGGAGGCTTCGCTCTCTTTTGCGGCTACGCCGCTATCGCGGTCGCCGCTGCGGCGATCGGGCTGCTGCGTCGCGACGCCTGATGGAAGCGATGGCACGGATTCGCGCGGGAAAGCCCGATCAACTTGAGCCACTAGCCGCAAAGGTCCCTGAGATCACTGCGATCTTCTGGGTGCTCAAGCTCTTGACGACCGGTATGGGGGAGGCGATGTCGGACTTCCTCGGGCAACAGAGCGTCCCGCTCGCCGGGGCGATCGGCATCTTCGGGCTCTGGCTCGCGCTTAGATTGCAGCTGCGTACCCGCGAGTACCGCGCCGGCTACTACTGGTTCGCCGTGATGATGGTCGCGATCTTCGGCACGATGGCTGCCGACGGGGTCCACGACGGGGCAAGCCTTCCCTATGCGGTGACGACCCCCGGATACGCCCTGCTGGTCGCTGGAGTGTTCTTCTGCTGGTATCGCAGCGAGGGCACCCTCTCGATCCACAGCATCACCACTCGACGCCGCGAGAGCTACTACTGGGCCGCGGTGCTGGCGACGTTCGCGCTCGGCACAGCTGCCGGCGATCTGACCGCGCTCTCGCTGAACATCGGGTTCTTTGGCTCTGTGGTTCTGTTCGCCGCGATCATCGCGATCCCAGCGGTCGGCTGGTCGCGTTTCAACCTCAACCCGATTGTCGCGTTCTGGTTCGCCTACATCGTCACGCGGCCGCTCGGCGCGTCCTTCGCAGACGGGTTCAGCAAGCCCACCAACGGCGGTCTTGGCGCCGGGGACGGGGTGGTCAGCGCCGTCGCGCTCGTCATCTTCATCGCGCTCGTCGCCTACGTCGCGGTCAGGAAGCGCGACATCCAGTCACCAGCCGTGGAAGAGCGCCCACACCTGCGCCACTCTGAGCCGTATGGCGCCCCGGTCGAGGGCGCGAGCATCCAGTTCGATGGGTAACGCCTGTCGTCGCCGGATATTTGTTCGGTGCAATTGCTTTGGCGCCAGCCGCACACTTAGAAAGATGTTCGGTACGATTGGATTGTGCTTGATCCGCACAAAATCTCGCGGAATAATCGTGGCCGGCCTACGCGAGCGGCCATCTACGATCGCCTGCGTGTGCAGATCGGCGAACTGCGCGACCGGCTCGGAGGCCTGCCGGGGCCTGACGAAGCAGACGGCATCTGGCGCGGGATATGGCTCGAGGAGGCTCACCACTCGACCGCGATCGAGGGCAACACACTCGTGCTCAAGCAGGTCGAGCAGCTTCTCGAGGAGGGACGAGCTGTAGGCAACAAGGAGCTCAGGGAGTACATGGAGGTGCGTGGTTACGCCGATGCCGCCAAATGGATCTACGGCCAGGCACTCAGCCCTGACGCATGGTCGAGCGGTGAGTTGCTCTCGCTGACAGAGCTTCGGTACGTCCACCGCCTCGCGCTCACACCCGCGTGGGATGTCGCACCCCACCCCAGTGCTGGCCACAACGAGCGTCCCGGGTCCTTCCGTGAGCACGACATCCAACCGTTTCCAGGCGGTATGCGCCCGCCACCATGGCCGGAGGTCTCCGCCCTGGTCACTGATTGGATTGGCGACGTAGGAGCGCTGGGTCGGGATGGCGAGGGCATCGAGCCTGAAGCGCTGGCCAAGGTGCACGCGCGCTTCGAGCAGATCCACCCATTTCTCGACGGCAACGGACGCACTGGTCGGCTCGTTCTTAACCTGCTCCTCGTTCGGCTTGGCTATCCGCCAGCGATCATCTTCAAGGGCGACCGTCGGCGTTATCTAACCGCACTCCAGAGTGCCGATCAGGGCGACCACGGCCCACTCGGAGAGCTGCTCGCACGCGCCATCCTCGACAACCTCCACAGGTTCGTCGTCCCCGCGGTCGCCGGCCCATCGAGCCTGGTCCCGCTGCCCGCCCTGGCCTCCGAGCGGATCTCCGCAAACGCACTACGTGTGGCCGCGACACGGGGACGCCTCAAGGCATCCAAGGCCGCCGATGGCACGTGGCGCAGCACGCGCGCCTGGGTTGAGGAGTACCTGGTCGGACGCTACGGACGCTAGCCCGCTATGAGCAGTCCTGCCAGCCCTTGAACAACGTGGTGTGCGCATATTCGCTGGTGTATTTATCGAAGCCGTACACGCCGGCGTAGCTATCCGGAGCCTGGAGGTCACCCGAGATGCTCACGGTTTGTGAACCCAGCTCGACGTGCAACGCGGCAGCGTCGGCCGGCGCATTGACCAACGGCGTGTTCTTCGCCTCGATCAGTAGATAAGGACCGAACGAGCCCTCGGTCACTATCCAGGATGTGCCCACCGCGCGGCCAATGTCACCGCCGATGGTGCCCTCCAGAACAATGAACGGATAACTGTTGACGTTGACCACGAGCTGAATTTGGAATACGGATGGTGAGGTTTCCGGTCCGAATCCGTGCAGCTCGAGACAGGCGGTTGCGATCCCGGTCTGCTCGGCTGCGGCCTGCCGTCGTATTCCTGTGGCGTCAAAGAGAGCCGTGGGCGGACGGTCGGGCTTGTCGGTCATCTTGACTCCTTCATGTTGTGCGGCGGAATGAGGAGCAGGCGAGGCATCGAGGATACGCACAGACGTGTCACATAGTCCGATTTATTCGTCTCGGTGCTCGTCTAGGCGCGTTGGCGCGATGCCGCGTGTTTCTCATTGCGCGGGCCCGTGCGCGATAGTCTCCGCGCATAATGGGTGAACCTCCCGAGCTGCCAGGCGTAAGACACGACTACGTGGATGCCGGTGGGTTGCGTATGCACGTTGCGCTGGCGGGGCCGGCCGATGCTCCGCCTGTCCTGCTCGTCCACGGCTGGCCGCAGTGCTGGTGGTCGTGGCGTCACGTCATTCCTGCGCTGGCCGAACGCTTCCGGGTGATCGCTGTAGATCTGCGGGGCCACGGCTGGAGCCAGGCGCCCGCCAGCGGCTACGAGAAGGAGCAGCTCGCCTCGGATATGCTCGCGCTGCTCGATGCGATGGCGATCGAGCGGGTGACGTGGATCGGTCACGACTGGGGCGCGTGGACGGGATTTCTGGCGGCTCTGCGTGCGCCCGAGCGCGTCGAGCGGATGCTCGCGGTGTGCATCCTGCATCCATGGGTCAAGCCCGACGTGCGTCGCCTCGCTGTGCTGCTCAGCTACCAGGGGCCGATCAGCCTGCCCTTTGCAGGGCCGCGCGTGGCTGACCGGATGGTCCGCGCAATCCTGCAGGCAGGGCGCGGCGGGGAACGGCTGGCCGCGAGCGACGTGGCGCTGTTCGCCGAGCACATCCCGCCGGCTGTAACAGTCGCCATGTACCGGACCTTCCTGACTCGTGAGATCCTGTCGCTCGCAAAAGGGCGCTATGCGGGCGCTGTGCTCGACGTACCAACCACGGTGATCCTCGGCGGCTCCGACGCTGTCACCAGGGGCACGCCTGCCGGCCCGGTTGCCGGCCAGCCACAGCTACATGTGGAGGTGCTCGACCGCGTGGCCCACTGGGTGCCCGAGCAGCGTCCGCAGGCGATCATCGACTGGGCATGATCGGACCGCGGCGCAGGCCGCGACGGCCCGCGTCAGCCACTGGGAGCCCGGCCGGGCCGCCGATTAGCTGCCAGCGAGCGGCTGACCGACGGCTTCAAGAGCAGTCTCCGCGCCACTCGGTAGAGCCGACTCACCGGTCATCGCATCCAGCGTGTGACTGGGCTGGTCCGGGTCGTGCGCCGGCGCCAGCTTGCGCGCCTCCTTCTTGGCCTGCTTGTCCAGGCGACGCTCGCGGAGCTTGCTTTCACGCGTGAGCTTGGCCATCGTGGTCTTCTTCTTGCCGCTTGACGCCATGTCTGTCCATCCCTTGTTGTGGAGTCCCGAGCGCGTCCTTGCCAGGGTGATCACGTGGCGTGACTCATCGTTGAGCCAACTCATGGTCCCTGTGGCCATGTTGCCCCCTCCAGGCGTGTGCACTGCGAGACGAGGAGGGTGCTGCGGACGCTCACCCGGTAAGCCAACTCTAGCCGAGTCCACGTCAGAAACGGTGTCGGGGCGTTCGCTAGCGTGCGAGCTGCGTCTGCATCGAAGCGTCCGCTGCCACCAGAAACGCTTCCACGTCGCGGGCGTCCAGCGGGCGGGAGAACAGGAAGCCCTGCCCGTGGTCGCACTGCTCGCGCTGCAGCGTCCTGAGCTGGTCAGGGTCCTCGATGCCCTCCGCGAGCGTCTCGATGTCGAGCGTCTTGCCGAGCTGCACGAGCGTGTGGATGAGCGCGGCTGATTGCCCTGAGCTCGCAATCTCGCTAATGAAGGAACGGTCGATCTTCAGCGCATCCACGGGGAATTGGCGCAAGTAGGCGAGCGAGCTGTAGCCGGTGCCGAAGTCGTCGATGGCGATGCGCACCCCCAACGCCTTGACCGAGTGCAGGCGCGCCGCGGTGGCCTTGGGGTCGAGCATGAGCGCCGTCTCGGTGACCTCAAGCGTCAGCGTCGCCGGGTCCAAGCCGGTGTCGTGCAGTGCTTTGCGAACATAATCGATCAGCTCGTCGGTGTCGAGCTGGCGCGCCGAGACGTTTATAGCCATGCCCACGTGATGCCCCCGCGCGTGCCATGCGGCGGCTTGTCGGCATGCCTCGTCCAGTACCCAACGGCCGATCGGCACGATCAGGCCGCTGGCCTCGGCGATCGGGATGAACTCTTCGGGCGAGATGATGCCGCGCGTGGGGTGGCGCCAGCGCAGGAGCGCCTCTACTCCGGTCACCTGTTCGGACTGCAGATCGAAGGTGGGCTGGTAGACGAGGAAGAGCTGCTCGCGCGCGAGCGCTTCGGACAGATCCATCTGTAGCGTCAGGCGATCCTGCTGCGTCTCATTCATCTCGGACTCGAACAGCACATACCGGTTCTTGCCAGCGCCCTTGGCCTCGTAGAGTGCGGCGTCCGCGTCGCGCAGCAGCTCATCGGCCGTGCCTGCCAGGCCATAGGCGATACCGATGCTCGCGCCCAGCGACAGCGGGCGGCTGAGCGCCTGTTGCATCTCATAAGGCTCGCTCAGCGTTTCCAGCAGCCGCTCGGCCACCAGCTCCGGGCCGGCGTCGAGCGTCGGGCCGTCGAGGAGCACGACGAACTCGTCGCCGCCCAGCCGGGCAGCGGTGTCGCCCTCGCGGGTGATGCTCCTCAGGCGGCTGGCCACGATCTTCAGCAGCTCATCGCCGGCGGCGTGCCCGAACGTGTCGTTGACCAGCTTGAAGCCGTCCACGTCCACGTAGAGCGCCGCCACCGGCAGTTCTCTGCGGCGTGCGCGGGCGAGCATCTGCTCGGCGCGGTCGAGCAGCAGTACCCGGTTTGGCAGACCAGTCAGGGGATCGTGTAGCGCCTGATGGCGCAGCTCCCGCGTCTTCTCCTTGACCATGACCATCGCACGCTCGCGTTGGCGTGAGAGGCTCAACACGAGCGCCAGCAACAGCAGCAGCGACAGCGTCGCCCCGAGGAACACGATCAGCGCCTGCGTGTTTGCCGAGAACCCGCTCACGAGCGGCGCGCCGGTGACCTTCACGAGCCAGTCGCCATTGATCTGCAGGGTGGCCACGTGCGTGAAAGGGTGTGATCCGCCGGCCGTGCCCATGCCGCCGATGAATTCGGGGGCCAGGCCGGGGTTGGTGTGGTAGAGCGTCACAGCGAATCCGTGCAGGCCGTTGAGCGCCGGCTGCATCAACGTTGGGATGTCGAAGGAGCTCGCCATCGAGCCGAGCACCGCCGCACGGCGCTGCGCGACCGTCGCGGTGGGCGCGCCCAGCCTGTAGAAAGCGCCTTCGATGACCAGGCTCGCGCTGGTCAGCGCACCATCCTTCAGCGAGAAGTCGACGAACTGGCCACTGTCAGTGATCACCTGGGTGGCCTGGTGGCGCGTGATCCCATCCTGTCCGCCGCCGCCGATTGGGGAGTGGGGGTCGCACCAGTCGCCCTGCAACAGGCGTGCGAAGCTTGGCTTGATCGCGACGCTCGTGCTCCCCGCGGCGAGCAGGCAGTAGCTCGCGCGTCCGCTTGCTGGGACCGGCTCCACCTGTCCATCGACGAAACGGCGGAAGGCGGGATCTGCGTCGCGTCGGGCAAGGAAGGCGTGCAGATCCGCCGCCGGGACCACGCGTGTGACCGTGGCGCCCAGCCCGGGCCGGCGTATCTGGGTGTCTTCGAGCAGACCAAACCACCGATCCAACCCGCTGGAGCTCACGTTTGGCTGCATGTCGAGCAGCGCGCGTATCGCCCTGACGAAGTCGGTGTCCCGCCGCAGCTGCGTTGAGAGCGTGCCCGTGATGTTCGCCGCGCTGGTCTGAAAGCGCTGCCGTTCGTGGCCTTCGACGCTCGCTCGCCACATCAGCGCGACGGCCATTGCCGCGCATATGCCTACGACGGTGGCGAGCACGTAAGCGACCAGCAGGCGGCGCGGCCTCCAGGCGCTCCGTCGTGTAGGCGCTTCGCGCGATCCTTGCGGTGTGGCCATCCTTCATGCATCGACGCCCTACGTGTGGGACGGAGACCGTAGTCTCCCGCAGATCGCCGGGGAGGCTCCCGCCCTCAGGCGCTGGCGAGCAGCCGTCCCGCTGGCTCATTCATAGGTGTATTCGAAGTGTTCGCCTTCGCCCTCGCCCGATTCCTCCGGTTCGCCCGTCTCGCTCTTCGCAAGGCCGACCGCGGCGACCACGTCGACGATGCCAGGCTTGCCCTTGGGCGCGACGAGCGTGCACACCCGGGTCGACTCACAGACGACCGAGCTGGCGAGCGTCTTCCCGAAGAAGAACCGCGTGAGCCCGTCACCGGGCGCGAAGCCGGATCCCAGGATCGTGACCGCGTTGCCGCCGGCCCGCGGCCCTTGGCTGGGCTCGATTTCCTCGACTATGGGGTTTGCATACCTGAAGAGATCCCTGTAGCGGTCGAAGGTGAGCGGACTGACGCCGTTGGCCGTGGTCACGCGGATGTCGACCTTGCCCGAGGTCCCTGGGGGAGCGATCGCGGTAATCGACCTCGGCGAGGTCACGGTGACGTTCTCGGCCGGCGTGCTGCCAAACGACACGCCCTCGACCCCGACGAATCCAGTGCCGGTGATCGTCACTGTCGTGCCGCCGGCCGCGGGGCCGTTTTTGCGGTCGAGCTTCTTGATCCTGGGTGGCGCGCCCGCCGGTACGTAGCTGAAGTGGTCGGCTTCACTGGCAGGGCTGGCTCCGCCTGGGGCGAGCGCGGTCACTTCGACCGTGCCGCTGCCAGCGGGAGCTGTTGCGCTGCATTCGGTTTCGCTGCAGCTGACGTCGCTCGCCGTTGCCGATCCGAACTTCAGCGCTGTCGTTTCCGCCAAGCCAAGCCCGCTTATCGTGACGGTGCTGCCGCCGGTTTCCAGGCCGTAGGTGGGGCTGACCCCAGTGATCACTGGGCGTCCCTCGTAGGTGAACTCGTCCTCCGTGTTGGCGGGGCTCGTCCCGCCGGGTGTGGTCACGGTGACGTTGGCTATCCCGGCGCCAGCGGGTGTGGTGGCGCTCACCACGGTCGCTGATTCAACTTTGAAGCTGGTGGCCGGCACCCCCGCGAATTCGACCGCCGTCGTGTTCATCAGTTCGGTGCCAGTGATCGTCACCTGCGTTTCTCCCGCCGCTGGACCCTCACCAGGGCTCACCTCGGTGACCGTGGGCGGTTCTTCATAGACGGGCACCAGCGGGTCCTCGATCACGCCTTTCGTCGTGCTGGTATCGCCGAAGCCGCCTTCTTCCAGTTCGATCGTCACCGTATCGTCCATCTTGTTGATCTTGGCGATGTCGTCGGCTTTGTCGTGGTTGCTGCTGATGTTGATGTATTTGCCATCGATGCGCTTGTAGATCACGGTCGGCGCGTTGCCGGGCGGCAGCGCGAGCGTCACCGTCGTTTTTCCATCCGCTGGGACGTCCGTCACCTCGTATGCCAGTTCGCCGATGATCGGCTTGCCACTGGGAGGCGATTCGCTCGCCGGGATTTCCGTGGCCGTGACGTTCGATATCAGCGTGCCGGCTTCACCCTCCACTTCAGCCACGCCACCGATGCCCTGCAGCGTGATCTTCGGGTTCGATGGCAGCTGCACCGTTACGCCCGTGCCGATCGAGGATCCCGACGCGTTCGCTGCCGCAACGCGATATTCGATGCTTTCTCCGGGCGTGCGATCGGTTAGCTCGACCGATACGGGGACGGCCGAGTTGCCCGAGCCCAAGCTTGGCAAGGACTGTTCGCAGGGCACGGTGGTACCGAAGCCCGGGCCGTATTCGAACTCACAGCCGGTCACTGCCTGGCCATTCGGTGTCACCAGGCCATTGAGCTGGACCACGGTCTGCGTCACGGGCGCTGCTTCTTCGGTCTGAACGCCCGGAGGAGCCAGCGGCGTCCGGAACGAGTCGACGGCGGCGAAGCACTCCATCGGTATGCACAGTTCGAGCTGGACGCTGTATTCCTGGCCCGGGGTCAGGTTCGTCGGGGTCTCGGTGAAGGGGACCGGTGTCGTTGAGCCGTTGGGGATCGACGGGCAGGGGAAGGGCGTCAGTTCGTTACCCATCGTGAAATACCTGAGGCGACAGGACCTCACTTCGTTGCCGTACGTCTTGACCACGGCGTTGAACGCCGCGCTCGTCGCCGTGATGTTCGTGACGCTGATCTCCACCGGCTGCGGCGCCGGTTCCAGCGTGAACGGCACGGTCACGCTCGAGGCCAAGCGAGACGCCGAGCCGGCGTAGGACACCACCAGGGGAAGCGATTCAGCCGCGGCGGTCGGTATGAACTCGCAGAGTGCTTCCCCGGCCGCGTTGGTCGTGGCCGTGCAGCTCTGGGTTCCGAGCGTGAAGACGATCTGCCCGCCCGCCAGCGGCGGCCCGAGTCCCAGGTCCGCCTTGAGGGTCGCCGTGAAAACGGTTTGCACGTTTCGGTAGGCCTTATGCGACCCCGTGTAGATCGTGGCGGTCGGCACCAGGGCGACCACCACCTGGTGGGAGGTGGTGGCGGTGAGCCCCGCATCGTCGGTCACCGTCATGCTGACGGTGTAAGTGCCGGCCGCGGAGTACACATGCCGGGAAGATGTGGTCACGGGCGTGCCGTCGCCGTAGTTCCATTCGTAGCGGATGATGTAGCCGCCGGGGTCGTTGGAATGCGAGCCCGACGTGGCGTCCGGTTCGAACTCTTCCTCCGGGGCGGG
>Ga0302326_10000361_pt1 | contig 128543 bp, 101 predicted proteins | sample Palsa_T0_3_FD_202264 | JGI IMG/M metagenome (GOLD analysis project Ga0302326, IMG submission 202264) | Peat permafrost microbial communities from Stordalen Mire near Abisko, Sweden - Palsa_T0_3 | ecosystem: Environmental > Terrestrial > Soil > Palsa > Peat permafrost | place: Sweden: Abisko... | reverse complement strand
GTCCTGGAAGGCTTCAACGTTCTCGACATCGTCACCGCTGACCGCGTGGTGGCACAGATCGCCACCGAACACCCAGCGGACGGAGCCGTCCCGGAGGTTTCCTTTCTCGGCACGCGGTTCGACAATTTGCGGATCGCCGGACGCAAAGTCGAGATCGACACCGATGTCGACATCATGGGCCCCAAACCGGAAGAAGACGGATGCTATTTCGACCAGCCCAAAGTGTTAAATCGCATGGCGGAGCAATATCAGAACATCACCAACGCCAAAGGACTTCCCGAGTGGGCGGTCGAACGCTTTCCCCGCGATCACGAGGGCTGGCACCGCCGCGAGAACAATCACGACGAGTTGCATTGTTCGCTGGTCAACAACATCGACGCACGCGGCTGCTTCGGACACGTGATCTATATCCCCCACTTCGGCAAGATTTTTCTGGCGGAGTTGAAGGTAAGGCGCGACCAGGCCCAAAGTCCCAAAGAGTATGACTCCTATACGTTTCATCTCACCATGATCCGCATGGAACTGGGGTGCGCGGTCTCAGGATCGGGCAGCGGCGGTTCTGTAACCAATAACGGATCGGGGAGCAAAGGCTAACCATCCGGAAGCCATTCGGCGCCCATCGCAGCTGATGCGGGGATTCCGGGTTCATCCCGATCCCCGCATTTCTCCTCGTTTTCATTCGGAATCGTTACTCGACCCTTGACCTTTCACGTGAGCTCAGGCCTTCTGCACTCCCGCAGCGGTGGCAGGTCATTGCCGACCCAATACGGCTCCTGCTGAGTGCCTAAACCGCTTGCGGGTCTTTAGCGATACACTTCTGTCACTCTTCAAGCTAGAATTCTGCCAATCATCCCAACGGTCGTGACTTTTCTTTCTCTACATCCGCGTTCCAGGAGTGCGCACGCGTCCGGCTTGCATGCGTTCGGTAAGCCTTGTGTGCTCGCGCTCATCACCCTGAGCTGTTTTTTCCTATCTTGTCGTCACCGCGATCCGCGCGCGGTCTACGATCAGTCGCTGCTCGCTTTTGAGCGCGGCCGCATCAGAGAGGCCAGTGAACAGGCAGACCGGGGCTACAAGGAGTTCCGATCCAAAGGGCCGCAGTGGGCCCTGAGGTTTGCCGTACTCCGGGGACGAATCTTCTTGTGGCAAGGGATGCCAGAGGAGGCACTGCGAGCTGTAAGTCCCCATGACCTGCCGCGCGCTGACGGGGATCTTGAGGTGGCCAGATTGAGGGTTGAGGCGGCCGCAAACACCAAGTTGCACAAGGTCGCCGAATCAGAGCGACTTCTCGCTCAAGCGGAAGGATTCTGTGCAGCGCTGGATTATCCCGCCTGCGTGGACGTCGCCAGCGCACGCGCCAAATTGCAAATGGAGCAAGGACAGTTCAAGTTAGCGCAGGACTCGTTCTCTGGAGTGCTCGTGAAAGCTCGTGCACACAGTGACCCGTTCCAGGAGGCCAGCGCCCTTCTCGATTTGAGCTGGGCCGCCGACGAACAGGGGCGCTTCGACGAGGCGCTCGATTGGTCCGATTCCGCGCTCCATATTTCAAAGCCGCTGCATTTCGAAGATACAGCTCAGACCGCGTTGGGCAATATGGGCTGGGCCTACTACAAGCTTGGCGATTCCGAACAAGCTCGTGAGATGTTCATCGAGGCCGGCAAACAGGCGGAGGAACTTGGGGATACTCTCGATCAAGAAAAGTGGCTGGGCAATCTGGCTTACATTCAAATGGATGCCGATGATTTTTCATCCGCCGAGCAATCTTTCAGGCACCAGCTTAAGCTGGCGCAACAAATCCACAGCGTGGATGACATCCTCGACGCTTTAATCGGGCTGGCTTTTGTCTCCGAGAAATCGGGCAAGCTCGACGAAGCCCAACACTACGCGGACGATGCCCTTCTCAAAGCGCGAGCCGATCATGACGCGGGCGATGAAGAGGAGTTGCGGCTGCTGCAAGGCCGCGTAGCCGCGGATCGCCACGATCATGCCATTGCCGAAACTGCCTTTCGACGAGTCGCATCTTCCGCGGACGCACCGGATCTCAAGTGGGAAGCCGAACGGTCTCTGGCGCGTTTGCTCGAAGACGAGAACCAACCCGAAGCAGCCGAAACCGAATATCAAACTGCATTGACCACGTTTGAGATCGCCCGCTGCTCCCATCAACGGATTGACAGCCGATTACCGTTTCTCAGCAACGCCGCCCGCATCTACGAAGGCTACATCCACTTCCTGGTGACGCGCGGCAAGCCGAATGAAGCTCTGCAGGTCGCGGACTATACCCGCGCCCGCACTCTGGCTGAAGGCCTGGGACGCCCGTGCAAAGCCGGCTTCGCCCCCGATCCGTTCAATGCCCCGGCAATCGCTCGCCGTGCCGGTGGAGCGATTCTTTTCTACGCGCTTGGCAAGGAACATTCGTATGTCTGGGCGATTACCGCGCGCGAGACGAAGATGTTTCCGATCATTTTCAACGAGGATGAAATCGACGCAGCCGTCCAACGGTATCGGGAAAAGCTGGAGGGTCCGCCGGCGATCCTCGCAGCCTCCGACGACGGCAGCGTGCTTTTCAAAATGCTGGTGACTCCCGCCCAGGATTTTCTGAAGAGGGAACTCGCCGCCGGCGAGCCCATCTTTATTGTCGCCGACGGCAGCCTGAACAACTTGAGCTTCGAGACCCTCAACCCCGAAGGCAGTGCCGCGGGCCAGAAGCGCTACTGGATTGAAGACGCAACCATCGTCAACGCCCCATCATTGCGGATGCTGCCCGACTCACGGCGTCGCGCCGAAAAGCTTGAGGGCAACTTGCTGCTTCTCGGCGATCCCGCGAGTCCAACTGCAGGCCTGGCTAACCTCTATCCTCCGTTGCCCAACGCTGCCATTCAAATGCAGACGATTTCTAAGTACTTTTCTGACGATCGGCAGAAGGTTTTCGCCCACGACCAAGCGTCTCCCTCCGCCTACCTCAAAGGGCATCCCGAACAATTTTCCTACATTCACTTTGTGGCCCATGGCACGGCCAACCGCACTGACCCGCTCGAGTCTGCCATCATTCTGAGTCCGGAAACTTCCACTGCCGGCGACGACTCCTTCAAACTCTATGCCCGCGACATCATCGGGACGCCCCGGCTGCGGGCGCAGGTGGTCACCATTTCGGCCTGCTACAGCTCCGGCAAGCGCACGTATTCGGGAGAAGGTCTGGTGGGGCTGTCCTGGGCTTTTCTGCGCGCCGGCGCACACCACGTCGTGGCCGCCCTGTGGGACGTCAGCGACGCCTCCGCACCGCCGATCATGGACGCGTTCTACCGCGAATTGAAAAACGGAAAGTCGCCGGGCTCGGCTCTCCGCACGGCTAAGTTGTCTTTGCTGCATAGCCAGGATTTTCGCAGCCCATTTTACTGGGCCGCGTTCCAGCTCTATACAGGACAATAGACTTTGTCCGCCTGTCAGGGTGGCTTTCGCGGAACCATACTTTCACTGCTTTTTCACATCGGTAAGATTGGCGTCAGGATTGCGATTGATGAGCTTGATCAGCGGGTCGATCCCCGCCTGGGCCGGAACCTTGTCAACCGTAATTGTGAATTCTTCCTTCTCGTGCTCGATTTTCTGTTTCTGCAAATACAGGAAGTTGCCGCTAGCATCCAGTACGCCGATGTCAATTAAATCATGCAGCGGAATCAGGTGTTCCTGCCCTTTGCCGTCAGCGCGGTATTTCTTCGCCTCAATGCTCAACTGCACCTGGTATTTTCCGTTCGGCAGCACGGAGTAACTCGCCGACACCGCGCGAAAGTCGAACAGCGTGATGGTCTCAAACCAATCTTCGTAGAGGTACTGAAACTCCGGCGGTGTTTCCTTCCGCAAATAATTCACCATGTCAATCGACGCCGGATAGGGCGGTCCCTTGAATCCCCAATCCTTCACCATCGTTGACAAAGCCCGGTTGACGCGGTCTTCGCCGATATAATCCGCCAGCGCATACATCACCTGTCCGCCCTTGTTGTAGTGAATGTAGCCCTGCTGCGGTTCTACGCGCATCAGCGGTTTTTCTTCATCGCGCTCCTGGCCCCGGCCGCGCAGGTAGCCGTCCAACTGGTAGCGCAGGAATTGCTTCATCCTCTCCGGCCCATGGGTGTGCTGCATCACCATCAACGCGCTGTATTGCGCCAGGGTCTCCACAATCGAAGTCGCGCCCTCGTTGTTGGAACTCATCAGCTGATGGCCCCACCACTGATGCGCAGTCTCATGCGCGGTGACGAACAAAGGCAGGTCGATCGTGTCTTTCTTGTTCGGATCGACGTAGGTGATGAACCCGAGGCTTTCCGAGAACGGAATCGTGTTGGGGAACGACTCGGCGAAGTCGCCATACCGGGGGAACTCGACAATCCGCAATTGCCGGAACTGAAACGGACTGAACCAGGTGCTGCAATACTCGAGCGCGGATTTCATCCCGTTCATCATGCGGTCCAGATCGAACTCGTGCCCCGGCTGATAATAGATTTCCAGGCTCACGTCGTGCCAGTGATCGCTCTTCACCGCATAGCGCGCCGAGTTGACCGAGAAGATGCCGGTTTCGAACGGAGCCTCAGACTTGTAGTGCCGAAAGCGGCGTCCATCCTGCATCCACTCCTTCTGCAAATATCCCGGCATGATCGCGGTCTGATCGGGGCTGGTGCTCACCGTGCCTTCAAAATTCACCCAGTCGGCATCGGCGACCCCGTAATTTGTTTGCCGGCCAGTCAAGTCTTCAAGCTTCGGGAACCCCGCGGATTTTTGCAGCCCATGTTTGCGGCGCGCGCTGTCGTCAATCAATTCCACGTCCTGCTGATATCCAATAAAGGGAATGTAACTGCTGTTCACGAAACTGCCGTTGTGAACGATATCGCCGTTGGGATTGGAGTTGACGAAGCCCGGATTCGGGAAGGCGAGATCGAAATCCAGCGCGATCCGTCCGTGGGGCGGGATCGCATTCGGCAACCGATACACATAGAACCCCAGCGCCGCGTCTTCCAGGATCGGCGTCTGCCCTCCCTCAAAAGTCAGAGCGCGAATCTCCGTGTGCGGACGCGGAATGATGAATGCATCTTCAGGCCAAAGGGTTACAGCTACGCGATCGATGGGCGCGTCGGTTTTGTTTTCCAGCCATTCTTTGCCGCGAAACACAGCCAGTCGCTGTTCCGGATAAAGTTCAACCTCCACATTCTCGTCCGTCAAACGCAACTGCGGCGTTTTCTGATATGGCTTGTACTTGATCTCATACTGGGCGCGGTCGTGCTCGAACTTTGACTGCGTGTATACGCGATTCAGAACGTGCGTGTTGTGGTAAATGTAGGCGCCAACCCCGGCAAAAAGCAGTCCGCATACAGCAAGCCCAATTCCTGCCGGAGCGGAAACTCTCGCCAGGGCCAGCCGCAGCCGGTTGCGGAAGCTTCCCTCAATGCCGCGCACCCACAACAGATTCGTCACGATCGCCAGCAGCACCGCGCCGAGACCCCAATAAACATGGAACCAGAACTCGGGCGCCGCGTAGGGGCCGTAGCCGTTCATGTCGGAAAAAATGACTCGGGGTGTTTGTCCCAGCCGGTATAAATAATCCTGAAAACTCGTTTGCCGCACCACAATCGTCGCCACGAAGTACAGCACCATCACGAAGTGGCCCAGATATTTCTGATTCACAATGGTGTGCACCAGCATCGCAATCACACACAGAATCCAAAAAGAAATGAGCTGCTGTCCGAACAGGTCGGTCAGGTAAAGGCCGATTTGGAACCGGTGATAACCGTGCAGAACCTGCACAAAAATGCCGCATCCCATCACCATCACCATCAGCAATACCTGCACCAGCATCAGCGCGAACAACTTGCTCGAGAACAGCACCCAGCGCCGTACCGGCAGAGCATCCATGATCTGATTGAGCTGCGCGTCGCGCTCCCGCCAAACCAGTTCTCCCGAATAGAACGTAATGATCGCCAGAATGAAAAGCTCGAATCCGCCGCCTCCCAGTTCCAGCATGCGCCAGGTCACCGGGTAAACCGGCGTGGAAAATGGCGAGGTGATGTCATAGGCGGAAAAGATGGCAAACAGCGTCCCCGCCAGGACCAGCACTCCGAAGAAAACGTTCTTCACGGTTTCGCCGAACTGCAACTGGGTCAGCGAAAGCATCTCGCGAAAAGAGTCGCGGAAGGAAAACGTAGCGTGCAATGTAGGGAGCGCGGTCGCGGTGACGACCAGCGGATCGCCAGTGGGTTCGCTGAGCTTCTTGCGCCCCGCTTTGGCCGCCGCAAAGGTGAATGAGAAACGTGCGTACGTCGCACCCAAGATTACGGCGCCGATTCCCAGCCAGAGCAAGCGGTTCCACAACAGCACCCCAGCCAGCGGCACAATTTGCGTGTTGCGCTGAAACGGTGTCCAGTATTGCGTGAGCCGCGAGACTGCGTTTCCGCCGAACGGATCGATCATCGCCGCCAGCGCGGACAAAGTGAGATCCGCGGAGAGTTGGACGGCCACGAAGTAGCCGATCATCAGAATTACGCTGCCCGCGTACACCGGCAGCATCTTCTTCCCCAGAGCCGCCAGGGAAAAGAAAATCGCGGAAATGAAAATCAGATTCGGAAGCACCATCGTGAGATACGGCTGGAAGTACGCATAAAAGCTCTGCGGACCCACGCGCACCGGATCGAGCCACGGCATCAGTGTTCCAACCCACGCGCCCAGCCCCACGCTGGTGAAAATCACGATCTGGGTCGCGAGCGCTCCCAGGTAGCGCCCCGCCAGATAATCGAACTTGGTGATCGGCGCGGTGTAGAAAAAAGCGGTGGAATTGCTGTCCAGATCCTGATACGTCGCCTGACCAGAAAGCGCCCCAACCACAATTACGCCGAAGAAACTCACGTACATAATGATGACATTCAGCGCAAACGGCGAGGTCACCAGCACCTTGCCCCCCGTCCCGAAATCAACGCTCGCTCCCGCAAACGCTCCGCCCGACATCAGCACGAACAGAAAGCCAAGGCCGAAAAACACCAGAAAATAGACATAGGTGGAGATGCGGCGCAGCCGGCGGGAAAATTCAAATGCGAGTATCGAGGCCACCATGCTTTAATTCACCGGATCCGCAAGCGGATGAATGAAGCCTTTAATCGTTGCGAAATAGAAATCTTCCAAATCGGGCGCGACCGGTTCGAATCCCGGTTCCGGTTGCGTTGCGCTCAAGACGTGAACCAAAGTCTGGCCGGCGAACAGCCGCATCGAAATAAGTTGGAACCGGTCACGATAACCGGCCACTTCATTTTGCGCGATCGACTTTCGCCACAGTTGGCCCTGCAGTTCCGCCACCAGTTCAAAAGGATTGCCCGCCACGCGCACCCGCCCTTCGTGGATGATCGCCATCGAGCGGCACAGATCGGTCACATCGGACACGATATGCGTGGAAAGGATCACGATGACGTTCTGCCCGATCGCGCTCAGCAGGTTGTGAAACCGCACTCGCTCTTCCGGATCAAGCCCGGCCGTGGGTTCATCCACAATGATCAGCCGAGGATTTCCCAGCAGCGCCTGCGCAATCCCAAACCGCTGCTTCATACCTCCGGAAAAGCTGCCCAGAGCCTGCTTGCGATGCTCATACAAATTCGTCTGCTGCAGCAGGGCTTGCACCACCTCGCGCCGCTCTTTGCCATTGCTGATGCCTTTGAGCACCGCAAAATGTGTAAGCAGATCCTCGGCTGAAACCTTGGGATAGAGCCCGAATTCCTGCGGCAAATAGCCCAAGACGCGGCGCACCGCATCCTTCTGCCGAAGCACGTTGATCTCGCCCAGCACCGCCCGCCCGCTGTCGGCTTCCTGCAGCGTGGCCAGCGTGCGCATCAGCGTGGATTTACCCGCCCCGTTCGGTCCCAGCAGCCCGAACATTCCCTGTGGGATGGTCAGTGAAACGTTCTGCAGCGCCCTGGTACCGTTGCGATACTGTTTGGAAAGATTCTCAATTTGCAGTTCCATATTTGCAGTTCCATGCAAGTTTCCGCCCCGCTCCTTGTTATACTACGTTGCCGCACCCAAATAGTTTCCCCTGCATGGATGGCGCGTGTCTACCCCGAGGTTGTTTTGAGTTCCCGGAGCAGCCACTTTGAGTTGACGGAGTAGCGACGACTGCGCTTCTTGGGCGCAGTGCTACCCGAAAAACGGTCTGCGCCGTCTAAATCTCTAGTATTGGAGGCCATTTTGAAAAGCAAATCCGCGTTTGTTCTTATGAATCTTTTCGCCGCGATCCTTTGTCTGATCGCCAGCTCAATTTCTGTTGCGCAGTCCCAGCCCGCCGCCCCGGCCCATAAGGCGCCGGCCGCCAGCAGCGGCGTCGATATTCCCATCCCAGATATTCCTTACACAAAATTCGTTCTCGCCAACGGACTCACGGTGCTGGTGCACGAAGATCACAAAACTCCCGTAGTCGCTGTCAACACGTGGTACCACGTCGGCTCGAAGAACGAGAAGCCCGGCAAGACAGGTTTCGCCCATCTGTTCGAACACCTTATGTTCAGCGGCAGCGAAGACTTCAATCACACCTACATCAACGCCATGGAAAAGGTGGGCGCCACCAACCTCAACGGCACCACGGAAAACGACCGCACCAATTACTTTGAAAATGTGCCCACCTCGATGCTCGACTACGTCCTGTTTGCCGAGAGCGATCGCATGGGACATCTGCTCGGAGTGCTGGACCAGAAGAAGCTCGATCTGCAGCGCGGCGTCGTGCAAAACGAAAAGCGCCAGGACGAAAACCAGCCCTACGCCGTCTCCGATGAACTCATCACCGAAAATACTTACCCGGTCGGCCACCCTTATTCCTGGACCGTAATCGGTTCCATGAAAGATCTTGATGCCGCATCCCTTGCGGACGTTCAGGAGTGGTTCAAAACCTACTATGGTCCGAACAACGTCACCGTGGTGATCGCCGGCGATGTTACTCCTGCAGTCGCTCGCGAAAAAGTCGAGAAGTACTATGGCGATATTCCGCCCGGACCGCCCATCGGCAAGCAGGAAGCGTGGATCGCCAAGCGCACCGGCACGCACCGCGGCTGGGTGCAGGATCGCGTTCCGCAAGCGCGTCTCTATCGCGTATGGAACGTGCCTGAATACGGCTCGCCTGAGGAGGCGCAACTCGACCTCGTCGCGCAACTGCTCGGTCAGGGCAAGACCTCCCGCCTCTACAAGCGCCTGGTCTACAAAGATCAGATCGCAACCAGCGCCACTGCGGAGGACGATACCAACGAAATCGGTGGTCAGTTTAGCCTTGAGCTGACCGCAAACCCTGGCGGAGATTTGAACAAAGTCGAAAAAGCTGCCGACGAAGAACTCCGGAATTTTCTTAAAAACGGCCCGACTGAATCCGAACTCCAAATCGCCAAGACCCAGATTCTCGGCAGGTATGTTCGCATCGTGGAACGCATCGGCGGATTCGGCGGCAAGAGCGACCTGCTGGCACGCTGCCAAACCTTCACGGGCAATCCCGACTGCTATAAGAACTATCTGAAGTGGGTCAAAGCCGCCACGCCCGCCAGTGTGAGGAAGGCCGCGAACGACTGGCTCAGCGATGGCGACTACGTTCTGGAAGTGCATCCCTATCCCACCGATCTGAAAACCACCGCCAAGCTCGATCGTTCCCATGAGCCGGCTCCCGGAGGTCCTAACTCGCTGAATCTCCCCCCGTTGCAGAAGACGCAACTGGCGAACGGATTGAAAATCGTGCTCGCGGAGCGTCACACCGCTCCGGTCGTCAACTTCACCTTGATGGTCGACAGCGGATATGCCGCCGATCCCTCCCATGCTCCCGGCACGGCCAGCTTCGAACAGCGCATGCTGGAAGAAGGCACGCCCACACGCGATTCGCTGAAGATCGGCGAAGAGCTCGAGTCCCTCAGCGCCAACTTTAGCGCAGGCGCGTTTCTGGACTGGTCGACCGTGAACCTGAACACCTTGAAAAGCACGCTCGACCGGTCGCTCGATATTTATTCCGACCTGATCCTGCATCCGGCGTTCCCGGAAAAAGAATTCGTGCGCCTGCAGAAGGAGCGCATCGCCGCCATTCAGCGAGAAAAAGTCACGCCTCAGACAATGGCGTTGCGCGTTGTGCCCACGCTGATTTATGGCCAGGGACATCCCTACGCCACGCAATTCACCGGCACCGGCACCGAAGCCAGTGTCAAGCAAATGACGCGGGAGGATCTGGCCAAATTCCACGAAACCTGGTTCAAGCCCAATAACGCCACCCTACTCGTGGTTGGCGACACCACGCTCGAGGAAATCAAACCCAAGCTGGAAAAACTTCTGGGCTCCTGGAAGTCCGGCGAAGTTCCGCACAAGTCCATGCCGCATGTGGATGAGCCGGCAAAAGATGTGGTCTATCTCATCGACCGTCCCGGCTCCGGCCAAAGCGTGATTTTTGGCGCTCAGCTCGCCCCTCCGCGTAATGATCCCGATAGTGTCTACCTGCAATTGGTCAACGACGTGTTCGGCGGTACGTTCAGTTCGCGCATCAACATGAATCTCCGCGAAGATAAGCATTGGTCTTACGGTGTGTTCGCCATCCTGCCTTCGGCTCGCGGCCAGCGCCCCTACATCAGCATTTCCGCGGTGCAGACCGACAAGACCAAAGAGTCCCTGGTTGAGTTGGTCAAGGAATACAAAGGCATCGTCGGAGATAGACCCATCACCAGCGAAGAACTGAAAGACTTTCAAAGTGACGAAACTCTGCGCCTTGCCGGTTCCTTTGAAACGGTGCAGCAGTTGTCCGGCGCCTACAGCAACATTCTGCAGTTCGGGCTTCCGGAGGACTACTACAACACCTTCACGCAGAAGGTAATGTCTCTGAATGCGGACAGCGCCAATGAAATCGCCAAGAAATACATCCTGCCGGATCATCTGGTATGGGTCGTGGTCGGCGACATGTCGAAAGTTGAAGCCGGCGTGCGCGAATTGAACCTGGGCGAAGTCCACAAGATCGACGCCGACGGCAATCCCGTGCAATAACGACGCAGCGAAGCGAAACCCATAGCAACGCAGTGAGGTCGGCAAGAAGATGCGGCGGAGTCCGGCAACGGCTTCCGCCGCATCGCAATTTCCAGCGACGCGAAGTGAATCGAAGACGAAGTGGATATTGAGAGATGAGGATACTTCGGGAAGTCAAGCGGCGAGCAGGGTGAAAGCAGGTTTGCCGAAGCCTAACGCCCGAAGCCTGCTTTTAAGGGACCTGCGGCGCGGCCGCCCCCTGCGCCCGCGCCGATGACCCTTCCAAGGAACAACTCAGATCAGTGCACTGACGATAAAGTGCAGCCGCCTTTTCGTCCAATGCAAATTTCTTATGACGGCCATCATCAAAACTCGTGGCGTGAATATTGCTGTTACCATGCCATTGGTCAGGATGCCCCACTTCCAGCCGAGTCTGACAGAAGCGGGGATTGCCTGCACGATCTGCGACCGGGGAGCTGCAATGAAGTCGAAGCCAACACTGCTGGCGGAACTAGTGGCGGAGTTTCTAGGAACGTTCGTATTGATTCTCTTCGGCATCGGTGTCGTGGCCATGGTCGTTTTATTTCCCTCCAACAATGCCGGTGAGACCATCCATGGCGGCTTCACCAACATCACGCTCGGCTGGGGCCTCGCGGTCACCATGGGCATTTACATCGCGGGCAAGATTTCCGGAGCGCACCTCAATCCTGCCGTCACCCTGGCGCTCGCCGTGTTTCGCGGATTTTCCTGGCGCAAGGTTGTGCCTTACTCGATCGCCCAGACGGCGGGCGCGTTCGCTGCCGCCGCACTCGTTTACTGGAACTACTGGCCCGCGTTTCACCGCGTCGATCCGCTGCTCGATCACACGGCCGGCGTGTTCACCACGTTCCCGGCGTTTCCCGGTACACCGCAAGCCGGCTTCCTCGATCAACTGATCGGCACAGGTTTGCTGGTGCTGATGATCTTTGCCATCACCGACGAACACAACATTCCGCCTGGATCAAATCTTGCGCCCGCCCTGATCGGCCTGGTCGTAGTCGCCATCGGCATGAGCTTTGGAGGCATGCACGGCTACGCCATCAATCCCGCGCGCGACTTCGGTCCTCGCCTGTTCACCGTGCTCGCCGGATTTCGCAACAACGGCCTTACCGACGGCACTCACATCTGGTGGATTCCCGTGGTCGCGCCGCTTCTCGGCGGCGTCACCGGCGCGGCGATCTATGATTTTGGCATTCGACGCTTTCTTCAACCGTGAAGACGTTGCCGAACCCCATCTCTGCCGTGCGTTTTTGTAAGCGATAAGTTTCGGAGGCAAAGTGAAATACGTTCTCGCCCTCGATCAAGGCACCACCAGCTCGCGCGCGCTGTTGTTCGATCAGAACGCCAACGTGCGCGCCGTCGCCCAACGCGAATTCGATCAACTCTTCCCTCAGCCCGGATGGGTCGAGCACGATCCCGAACAAATCGTCTTCACGCAAATTGCGGTCGCTCTCGACGTCCTCCTGCAAGCCGAAGCCGTGCCCGCCGACATTGCCGCCATCGGCATCGCCAACCAGCGCGAGACCACGATCGTATGGAATCGCGACACCGGCAAGCCCATCCACCACGCCATCGTCTGGCAGGATCGCCGCACCGCCGACTACTGCGACCGCCTTCGCCGCGATGGCCATGGCCCGCTGATTCAGCAACGCACCGGCCTTCTCATCGACTCCTATTTTTCCGCCAGCAAAATCGCCTGGATTCTCGACCACGTCGCCGATGCGCGCACTCTCGCCGAAGCCGGCAAACTCGCCTTCGGCACCGTCGATTGCTGGCTGCTCTGGAAACTCACTGAAGGCCGCATTCACGCCACGGACGCCAGCAACGCCTCCCGCACCATGCTCTTCAACATTCACACCGGCACGTGGGATCACGAACTCCTCGACCTGTTTCGCATTCCCCTTGCGCTGATGCCTTCCGTGCGCGCTTCCAGCGAGATCTACGGACAAGTCAGCGGTGTGAACGGACTCAACGGCATCGCCATCGCAGGCATCGCCGGAGATCAGCAAGCCGCGCTGTTTGGCCAGCGTTGCACCGCGCCCGGAATGACCAAGAATACCTACGGCACCGGATGCTTCATGCTGCAGAACACAGGCCGCCATGCGGTGTCGTCCGCCAATCAGCTCGTTACTACGGTGGCGTGGAAGATAGCGAAGACCACCGAGTATGCCCTCGAAGGCAGCGTCTTCATCGGAGGCGCGGTCGTGCAATGGCTGCGCGACGGACTGGGATTGATTCGCAGCTCGAGCGAAGTCGAAGCTCTGGTCAAATCGGTTCCCGACAATGGAGGCGTGTACTTCGTCCCGGCCTTCGTCGGCCTCGGTGCTCCGCACTGGGATTCCTACGCGCGCGGATCCATCTTCGGCATCACGCGCGGCACCACCGCCGGTCACCTCGCGCGCGCAGCCGTCGAAAGCATCGCCTATCAGGTCGCCGATCTGCTCGATGCCATGCGCCACGATTCCGGCGGCGCAGTGCCGGAACTGCGCGTGGATGGCGGCGCCTCCGCCAACGACAGCCTCATGCAGTTTCAAGCGGACATTCTCGGGGTCCCTGTCGTCCGCCCCGCCATGACCGAAACCACAGCATTCGGCGCTGCGCGTCTGGCCGGCCTCGCCGCCGGGTTCTGGCCTGCAGAACTCGCAGTTCGAGAAGAAGACAGCCGCCGCTTTCTCCCGCAATTGCCGCCAACTCACGCCCGCGCCCTGCGCGATCGATGGAACGAAGCCGTCTCCCGCTCTAAATCCTGGGAACCGAAATCGTAGCGCGGGCGCATTCCGCATTTCGGAGGTCATCCCGAAGGCCCGCGTTTTTTCCAGCGGGCCGAGGGATCTCCCTTAGCACGCATTTCGGGTAGAGGAGATCCTTCGCTCCGCCTGAAGAACGGCTGCGCTCAGGATGACTTCGGACTGGGCCTTTTCAAATTGCATCTCTAGCGGCCAGGGTGATCCGCCCTCAAAACTCAAACCTCACTCCAAACTGAAAGTACCGCGGCAAGTATCCAGCCGCGTCGGAGGAAATAGTGCCAAACGCGGATCCCTCAAAAGCCGCGTTCGGCTGGGCAAACCGAGGATGGTTCGCCGCATTGAAGATCTCCGCCCGCAATTCAATGTGCGTGCCTTCCTTGGGCACGAACGACTTGTAGAGATTTAAATCCACGTTGTGTATGCCGTCGGTGCGCAAGTTCGAGAGGTATCGCGGCGCGTTTCCCGGATTCTGATCGCCTGGGTCGGCAAAGCAATTGCTGTTGAAATACGAAAGCGGATTCGCCGACGCCCAACTCAACGCCACAGTCTTCATACTGAGCCCGTTCTTCAATTGCGAACACACCACGTCCGGCCTCTGCGTACCGTTCGCCAGCCGCGCGCTGTTCATGCCGATCGCGATGGGCTGTCCGGACTGTTCCGTGATCAGGGTCGCAATCGACCAGCCCCCAATCACTCCATCCAGCACGCGATTCATGTTTCCGCCAATCCACTGCTTGCGCCCCACCGGCAAATCCACCACTACCGCTGCGGCCAGCCGTTGCGGCGTGTCATTGGCGCTGATGCTGTGCTCCAGGTTCAATTGATCCACTTGTTGCGGCAGGCCCGCGCTCAGCGAGCCCACCCAGTTATTGCGCCCGGCCGAAGAATCGTCGGTAAGCTTCGAGATCGTATAGCTGCCTTCAAAGCTCACATGATGCGTCGTGCGCTTCTGAAAGCGGATCTGCAATGCGTTGTACCAGGAACTCGCCTCCTCGATCATCAGGGCTTCAAAGTCCCCGGTAAACTGCGGATATTTATTCAGCAGGTATCCCAGCGGAATTTGCTGGTTGGTGTAAAGCGAGTCCGGTTGATTGAAGCATGGCCCGGAGGCGCACGGAGGAGTGAACATCGCGTAAAACGGATTGTTCACGTTTTGCTGCAGGAATTGTGTGACGCAGCTGTCCGCCGAACAGTTCGGGTCCGTGGGCGTCACCGCCGCCGAAATCTGCGCCAGCAGCGGCGACGGAATAAAGTCGCGATTATTGGTTCCCGACCACGGCAGGTGAGTGCTTCGATTGGCCGAGTAGTCGATGCCCAGCACAATCTCGCTGGGCAGCGAACGCTCGATCCCCACGTTCCACATATACAGGTCCGCATCGCGAGCCGCCGTTGTGCCCAGATCGTTGTTATTCCCGTATCCCCAGTCTGCCAGCGCGCCGTATTGCGTTCCTTGCGGTCCGGTATAGCCGGAAGGGAACGGATTCGACAAAGTGGCATACTGCGAAGCGAAATTGTTGTTGGTGAAGAAAATTGTCGATGTCTGGCGGAACGCGGTTCCGGGATACTGGAAGTTCGTGGCCGGACTCATCCCAAAATAAATCCCGGCCCCGCCACGCACGACGGTCTTATCGTTCAGACTATATGCAAATCCCAGGCGGGGTCCCACGTCTTTGCGATAGACGGGAACGCTGCGCGTGCTCGAGTTCGCAAACTGAGTCGTCCCATACAATTCCTGCGACGCTGGGAAATTCAATCCCACGCTCTGCAGCGCCGCCTGCGCGCTGCTCAAATCCAGATTCACCCCCGTATCGGCCGTGAAATTGCTGAACTGGAGGCTGTTGGTCCGCTCGTTGTACGGCGTGCTCCATTCGTAGCGCAGACCCAGATTCAGCGTGAGCTTCGAATTCACTTTCCAGTCGTCTTGAAAGTAAAAGCCGGTCTCTTTCGATTTATTCGCCACCGACGGATACTCAATCAGCGCCGTCGGTTCCGGCAAACTCCCCGTGTTGATGTTGTCTCCATATCCGAATAGAAGACTGGCAAACGCGTTTCCCGTGAGATTGTTATTGACGTCGTAGTCGCTGTTCGGCGTGGGCGAAGTCACGTAATCGGTAAAGTTGAAATTGCCCGTGGGGTTCGGCGGCTGCCAAAAATTGTTGTAGAACAGCCGCTGCTCGCCTCCCAGCTTCATCAAATGCGAGCCCTTGGAAATCACCAACTGCGAGGAATAGCTGTACAGCGTGTGCGCGAACGTGGTGTTCAGACAGCACTGATCGAACAGATCCGACCACGGCCCCAGGCTGCCGCCAGAAGACATGTAAAACGACGGCATCCGGTCCAGCCCATTCGCCTGCTGCAATAGCGGCGACAACCCTTGCGCTCCCGCGGGAAGAGAGGCGTTGAAACTGGAAATCGTGGGAATGCCCGGCGTTTCCACCTCATGCACCCGATCCACCGAAACCCGGTTCGTCCATATCATTCTCGGATTCAACGTCCAGGTGTATTCGAGCGCGACATTTTGCGCCCGGGTCGGCGTGTTTCCGATCCCATCATTCATCACCGCGCCATTCGACAGCGTACCGTCCCCCAGGATGTCCGACGTGTAGTCGTTGCTGGTTTCCCGGCTGTAGCGCCCATTGATGTGCTGTTTATCGTTTATCTGATGATCGATCTTGATGTCGAACTGATAATCCGGCATCTGTGCCAAGCCGCTGAATAGATAATTATTGAATTCTCCCGCTCCCGCCACGTTTGGTTTCGGATAGAGATTCAGGACAGCGAGCCCGATCGGATTCACTTCGCCCGCCGGAATCACATTCAGATTGCCGCCGGATTGGACTTGCGGCCGGCATTGTCCCAAAGCGCACGCCACCAAGGGCAACGTCGGGTCGTAAATGTTGGTCGCGGTCTGCGAGAAATCGTAACCCGTACCCGCAAGTCCGCGCTCCGCCAGCGTCGGAACCGTCGCCAATCCACTAATGGCTGAATTCCAGCGCACCTTTTCGAAGTCGACGAAGAAGAATGTCTTGTTTTTCCTGATCGGACCGCCGATCGAAAATCCTCCCTGATCGCGCCGGCTGTCCGGCTTGGGTGCTGGCTCGGGATTGAAGAAGTCGCGCGCGTCCATCTGCGGCCGCTGCAGAAAATACCATCCGCTGCCATGAAACGCGTTCGAGCCGCTCTTGAGCACCATGTTCACAACCGTTCCGCCGTTATTGCCAAACTCGGCGGAAAAACTGTTGTTCTGCACTTTGAATTCCTGCACGCTCTCGATCAGCGGCTCGTAATAGATGTTTGAATTTCCTCCCTCCCCCTGCTCCGGCGCGCTGATCGGCGCTCCGTCAATGCGAACCTCCGCAGTCGCATTCCGCTGCCCATTGGAGACAAAGTTCGTTCCCGTAGGATAGTTATCCTGCGTGCCCGATCCCGCGGTCTCGGTCACGCCGGCCGACAAAAATGTCAATCCAAAAAAATCACGATTCACGAGGGGGATTTTTTCCACGTACTCGCTGGTGATGTCGGTTCCCAGAGTTGCATTGTCCGTGTCCAGCAGCGGCGCAGTCGTGGTAACCTCCATCGTCTCGCTTACGCTCAGCGGATGCAGCGTGAAATCTACGCTGGTCTCCTGATCCACGTGCAACACCACATTCTTCTTCTCTGCAATGCGAAATCCCGCTGCCTGTGCGCGCACTGTATACGTCGCCGGACGCAAGCCGGTGAAAAAGTACTGCCCGTGCTCGTTGCTCCTCGCGGTCTGCGCAATGTTCGTCGCATCGTTGGTGATGGTCACGGCTGTGCCCACCACCACGGCGCCGCTCTGGTCCGTCACCACGCCGCGCACCTGCGCCTCGTACGATCCCTGGCCCAGCAGCGGCGTCTGGAGTACCATCGCGACGACCCACAGGAGCGAGATCGAAAACCAAACACCGGGACGAAAGACACGCATAGCACCTCCGCACAGGGCTTTCGTATTATTACGGGTTACAACTATTACTTTCGTTTACTATGAAAGTCAAGCGAATTCGTGGCCGCCGCAAGAGGATTCATTCGATGCGAAGTTTTCGTTTTGTTTCTAGGTTTGTCCCGCTGGTTGTTTGGTTAACTTCGACGCTGTGGCTCGTTTTGCTGGCTGCTTCATCGCCGCTTCACGCCTCGAATGTCGAAGCGCTTCGCCACGGCGAAAGCTACTCGCTTTCCAACCAATCGATCACCGCGACCTGGACCATCCATCACGGACTGCGCTGGCAGAATCTGACGAATCATTTCACCGGCGTGACCCTCCCACTCTACGACTCCGCCTTCATTCTGGTTCCGAAAGAGGGTCCGGTGCTCCGCTCCAACGATTTTGATTTCAAAGTTGTCGGCGCGCCCGTTATTGAAGACGTCGCGGCATCGCCAGACGCAATCCGCGCCGCCGACCGCCTCTCCGGCAAACAAATCCGCATCGAACTCGAACATGCCCCGGCTGGAGTTCATGTCACCTGGAAAGCCATACTGCGCGATGGCGCGAGCGATAATGCGAACCCCGGCGCAAATTATGTTCGCGAAGAAATCACAATTCGCGCGGCCCATCCCTATGCGCTCGCGCAAATCGATCTGATCGACGTCGCCTTTTCCGGCGCCGAAGTCTCCGGCCAGGTCAAAGGCTCGCCCGTCACCGCCGGAAACTGGTTCATGGGATTCGAGCATCCGCTCTCCGACTGCCGCGTCCGAGAAGGGCGCGCATCCTGCTGGCTCTCCCGCGAACTGCCGCTCGAAGCCGGTCAAAGCGTAACCTACTCGGCGGTTGTCGGCGTCGCGCATCCCGGCCAGCTTCGCCGCGACTTTCTGCGTTACATCGAACTCGAACGCGCTCATCCCTACCGAACGTTCTTACACTACAACTCATGGTACGACCTGGGATATTTCGATCGTTACAACGAGCAGGGCGCTCTCGACGTCGTCAACACTTTCGGTGAGCAACTGACCCGGCAGCGCGGCGTCAAACTCGACAGCTTTCTCTTCGACGATGGTTGGGACGATCCTTCCACGCTCTGGAAGTTCAATCCCGGCTTTCCCGATGGACTGACAAAAGTCGCGCAGGCAGCGGCCAGCTTCGGCTCTGCGCCAGGCATTTGGCTTTCGCCCTGGGGAGGCTACGACAAGCCCAAAGAGCAGCGCCTCGCTGCTGCACACCCACAAGCCTTCGAAACCAACGACGGCGGCTTCGCGCTCTCCGGTCCCAAATACTATCGCTACTTCCGCGACACTTGTCTCGACCTGATCGAAAAATATGGCGTGAACCAATTCAAGTTCGATGGCACGGGCAATGCCAACGAAGTCATCAAGGGCAGCGCCTTCGACAGCGACTTTGACGCTGCCATACATCTGATCGGCGAACTGCGCGCGAAAAAGCCTGACCTGTATGTGAACCTCACAACGGGAACGTATCCCTCGCCGTTCTGGCTGCTGTATGCCGATTCCATCTGGCGCGGCGGCGACGATCACAGTTTCGCCGGCGTCGGTTCCAATCGTCAGCGCTGGATCACCTTCCGCGATTCGCAAACCTACCGCTGGATCGTCGCCGACGGCCCGCTGTTTCCCCTCAACTCGCTCATGCTCCACGGACTCATCTATGCGCGTCACGCCGAGCGCCTGGGCGCCGACCCCGATCACGATTTCGCCGACGAGGTCCACTCCTATTTCGGCACCGGCACGCAATTGCAAGAGATGTACATCACGCCGTCGCTGCTCAGCGCGCAGGATTGGGATGTGCTCGCCGAAGCCGCCAAGTGGTCGCGCGCCAACGCCGAAACGTTGAAAGACTCGCACTGGATCGGCGGCGATCCCGCCCGGCTGGAAGTCTACGGCTGGGCCGCATGGTCGAATGTGCAAACGAAAAATGTGCAAGGGAAGGAGAAAGCGATCATAACGTTGCGCAATCCCAGCGATCAGCCGCAAGACTTTTCTGCCACGCTCACCGCCATCCTCGAATTGCCCGCGGGCAGCGCGACAAGTTTCACCGCGCACAGCCCCTGGAAGGCCGACAATAAGCCTGCGCAGACCATCAAGGCGGATGAGCAGCGAACGTTTCACCTGCAGCCGTTTCAGGTGCTGACGCTCGAGCTCACTCCATCAGAGTAGCGCCGCGATCTCCTCGACTCCTCCATGTTGCCATCCTCAGTGTTGTCATCCTGAGGAGGGCGTTCTTTGCCCGACGAAGAGCCTGCCCTGAGGCGTACGCCGAAGGGACCTATGCAACTTGCCGGGGTCGTGCCCGTGGCCGACGACTTGCATAGATCCTTCGGCCCGCAAAAAGCGCGGTCCTCAGGATGACACCGTGGGTGAATCGGGCTGGAACTGATGTCGTTCATACCAAGTGGCACTCAGGTCGCCCCACTCCGGGTTCACTGCAACGATCAGTTCGATCTTCCGGCTCCGCAGCCAGCCTTTAATCTGCTTCTCGCGTCCAATAGCGCGATGCACATCCTCGAAGCGCTCGAAATAAACCAGCCGATCCAGTTTGTACCTGCAGGTGAATCCCGATCCGACACCAAGCTTGTGTTCACGCACGCGGCGCATGAGACTGTTCGTCACGCCAGTGTAGAGAGTCTTCGAGCGATTCGACATCAGATAGACGAAATAGATCTTCGGATCGCGCATGAAATACCCTTCGCGCAGGATGGCACGCCTCATGCCCACGGGTCTGTGACGAATGAACATTAAGCCTGTGGAAATCCCAAAAACCGTGTCACCCGCACGCCGCTACCATCCCCACACCACTGTCATCCCCCCACACTGTCATCCTGAGGAGGGCGTTCTTTGCCCGACGAAGAGCCTGCCCTGAGGCGTACGCCGAAGGGACCTATGCAACTTGCCGGGGTCGTGCCCGTGGCCGACGACTTGCATAGATCCTTCGGCCCGTAAAAACCGCGGTCCTCAGGATGACAAAAAGCGGTGACAAAAAAACGATGACAAGCAAGCGATGACAAGAGCGCTAGAAAGCGCAGCGACTCCCCTGCTACACTTTTCCGTTCCTAAGGAGCCCCATGCGCCGTCTTCTTTTGCTCGCCGCACTCATTGCGCTCGTGTCATCCGCGCTGGCTCAGGCCAAGCATCCCTTCACCTTCGAAGACATGATGAAGCTGAAGCGTGTGGGCGATCCGCAGGTTTCGCCCGACGGCAAGTGGGTGATGTTCAGCGTGGTCGACGTCGATCTCGAAGCCAACACCAAGACGCCGCACATCTGGATCGTGCCATTAGATACGCATGCGGGAGATGCTCATGTGGGGACGGCCGCCCCCGGCCGTCCGGCCGAGCAAAGCTCGGCAGGCTCTTCTGCCGAGCGAATACTAATCGCCGATCAGGACGCCGACCGCCCGCGCTGGGCCCCAGATGGAAAGCGCTTCGCATTCATCTCGAACAAGGAAGGCGGTTCTCAAGTCTGGATCGCGGACTTCGACGGAGACAAAGGTATGGTCAAGCCCGCTCACAAACTCACCAGCATCGCCACGGAAGCGGGCGGCGAATTGTGGTCTCCCGACGGAGACAACATTCTGTTCACCTCCGACGTCTATCCCGAATGCGACGGCAACATTGAGGAAGAAATCGAGTGCAACGCAAGAACGCTGAAAGAGCAGGAAGATTCCAAAGTGAAAGCGCAAATCTTCACCCACCTGCTCTACCGCCACTGGAACGCTTACAAGGAAGGCAAGCGAAGCCACATCTTTGTAGTTTCCTCCAAGCTTCCCGGCACCGCCCACGCAGAGGTCGTCTCTCCCGGCAGCAAACCACGCCCTCTATCATTTGAGGTCTCATCGACTCCGCGCGATCTCACGCCCGGCGATTACGACGCCCCCGTCTTTTCTCTCGGCGGGCAGGACGACTACGCTTTCTCTCCCGACGGCAAGGAGATTTGCTACGCCTCGAATCACGACAAGAATCCGGCGGCTTCCACCAACAACAATCTGTGGATTGTCCCGATCAGCGGAGGGCCGGCAAAGAACATCACCGCCGACAATCCCGCCAGCGACTCGACGCCGCTCTATTCGCCCGATGGCCGCTACATCGCCTACCGCGCCCAGCAGCGTCCGGGATACGAGAGCGACAGATTCCGCCTGATGCTCTACGACCGCAAGACCGGCGAGAAGAAGAATCTGACAGAAAATCTCGACACTTGGGTGGGAACCTTTACTTGGTCACCCGGTTCTTCCGCGATATATTTCGCCGCTGAGCGTTCTGGTATCTTGCCAATCTATCGATGGATTGTCGATGATGCCGGGCCCAAGAGTAGATTCCTCGCGAACCCGGAGCTCGTACTCGGTGCCAGAGGTTTCAAGGATGACCTGGCCGTTACGCCCGATGGCAGAACACTTGTTTTTACGGAGATGACCATCACTTCCCCTACGGAGATCTTTGCCGGAAGCCTGACACCACCTAAGAACGACACCGGAATAAGGAGCTTCAACGCAGTTTGCGGCGGGAAGGACTTGAAGGATTGTTCGGTAGCCGAGCCCATCGGCAACTCTCTGACCCACTTCAATGACGCCGTGCTCTCGCAAGCCGCCTTGTCTCCTTTCTCATTTGAATCTTTCTGGTTCACCGGCGCTCACAAGGACAAGGTCCAAGGCTTCCTCGTCAAGCCGCCGAACTTTGATGCTTCAAAGAAATATCCCGTGAAGTTCCTCATTCACGGCGGCCCGGAGGGCGCGTGGGGAGACGACTGGTCGTATCGCTGGAATCCAGAACTCTTCGCGGCGCCAACTTCTGCGACGCCCAGCGGATACGTGGTCATCATGATCAACTTCCACGGCTCGACCGGCTACGGGCAGAAGTTTATTGACGCCATCAACGGCGACTGGGGCGGCGCTCCGTTTGAAGATCTGATGAAGGGCCTCGACTACGCGGAGCAGACGTATCCGTTCATTGACAAAACCCGCGAATGCGCGCTGGGCGCCAGTTACGGCGGATACATGATCAACTGGATCCTCGGCCACACCGACCGCTTCAAGTGCCTGGTGTCGCACGACGGCATGTTCAACGCCGAGTCGGCCTGGGGCACGACCGAAGAACTCTGGTTCAACGACTGGGAGTTCAAAGGCACTCCCTACGACAATCGCGCGAGCTATGAGAAGTGGTCGCCGCACCAGTACGCCAAGAATTTCAAGACGCCGACGCTGGTGATTCATGGCCAGCGCGACTACCGGCTAGACGTGAGCGAAGGCTTGCAGCTTTTCACCACACTGCAGATGGAAGGCGTCCCGTCGAAGATGCTGTATTTCCCCGATGAAGGCCATTGGGTGCTGAAACCGCAGAATTCGCAGCTTTGGTACAAGACGGTGAATGACTGGGTGGATCAGTGGGTAGGGAAGTGAGAGTCGGGCGTCCGGCTTCCGCGTTGGACCTTAGACCTTGGGCTTAAGGCTAGGCGCTCAGAAGACGAAAGATCAGCGGACGAAGCAGTCTCTGACGTTTGTCATCCTGTTTAAGTTTGTCATCCTGTTTAAGTTTGTCATCCTGTTCAAGTTTGTCATCCTGAGCAGGTTTGTCATCCTGAGCGAAGCGAAGGACCTATGCAACTTGCCGACAGCGCCGATGCCCCCGGCAAGTTGCATAGATCCTTCGTCGGGCGAAGCGCCCTCCTCAGGATGACAATTCATTCGATAAGGTAATCTACGGTGGCAGCACCTCCAGCACGTCGTCGATCAGCGCTTCAGTCCCGGCCATGATTTGCACATCCACTTCGAGCGGGGGACTGAACGCGCCTGCCGAGGGCGTGATGCTCGCCAGTCCCGTCATGCCGCTATTGACGCTGCTCTGGCTGACCTGCAGAATCACCGGCATCGAACCGCCTCCGCCGCCGAGAGTACTCCCTCCCGGGCGCAGAATCGTCGTTTGAAACATCACCGGCGCCGCGATGACCGGATTAGGCGACGAGGAGGAATCCGTGACCCGAACCGTGATCGGCTGAAAGGCTTGTCCCGTAGAGACTTGTCCCGCGCCTGCCACCTGTTGCAGGTTCTGCTGCGCCAGCGGCACCGGGTTCACATAGAAAGTTCCGCAGGGAGCATTCCCCGGCGCGACGCACGCGCTCACCTGCACCAGCGCCGAAATCTGCGCGATGGTCAAAGTATCCGTAGCATTGCCGGAGGAGTTGCTGGAAGCGCTGGGCGCGCTGAGCGTTCCCGAGCCGCTGACTACCGTGAAGTTCACCGTTGAACTGGACTGCGCCACGCCGTTGCTCAGCACCTGTGCGGTCAACGGCAGGCTGACGGTCGCTCCCTGCGAAACATACAGATAAGGCGAGTCCGCGCCGATTTGAGACGAAGTTTCGGTCGCCGTCAGCGACGCGCTTACCGAACTTGCCGGACTGTACACGCCCGGCGCGAGCGTAGCCGTGATCGTCGCCGTGCCGGGCGCAGTAGGCGTAAGCAAGGTGGAGGCGTCTCCGTTCTGATCGCTGGTCACCGAGCACGATACTGCTCCCGCGCAGGCGGAAAGCTGCACGCCATTGGTCGCGGCCCAGCCGATGGTTGCGCCGCTCACCGGCGTTACGCCGTCGGAGGCAAGGACCTGCACGCTCACCGGATTCGCCGCCTGCGCTCCCACCGGAGTTGACGGGTTGGCTCCATTCAGCAGAACAATCGCGTCGGTGGCCGCCGCGCCGTAGGTGAGCGCTCCGGTCATCGTTGTCGAAGCGCCGGTGATCGGGTCCGTCAACGTGATGTTCTGCGCGCCATCGGAGAATGCGGGCGCGGCGAGAATCATCTGGGTGGCATCGACGGAGAGCTGCGGCGGCGACGAACTGCCGATCGCTGGGATCAGGCTGGGCGCAAAACCAATCCCCTGGATCGTGACCGCTCCGCCGGCGATCGGAATGCGGGCGGGAGTTACCGAGTCCGCATAGAGCACGTAAGCCTGGTAGCGATAGTCGGGACGGCCGTCGCCGCGAACGTCGGAAATGCCAATCAGGAAGTTGCTCGTAGAAAATATCTGTGCGTCCAGGCGCGTCAGCGCGAACTGAGTCTGGTTGAACGGAGACGGCGTAAACGCCGGCGGCGCCGCTCCCTGGGTATCGCCGGCGGACCACATTCCAATCACCGGTTGCGCCTTGACCTCGCTCGGGTTCCCGGAATCGTCGAGCGCCGTTACCGCCACCGATAAGGTGCGGTTGGCCTGCGCCGTCAGCTGGAAATAAGGCAAGTCGCCGTAGCCGCTCAGCGTCGCGATCCAGTTCGCGCCGGGCGGCAGGGCCGCGGGAGTCGTCCACGAGGAAGTAGCTTGCGGAAGCGCCTGGCTGCCCCCGGTCAGAACAATGTCCTGTTCCATCTGGCTGCCGGCCGTCACCGTAACTGTGATGGGCTGCGCCGTGCCCGACGGCGAAACCGGCCCCGGAGAATACGGCCCAACTCCCGCCGACCACACCGGATCGAGCGCTTCCACGCTGAGCTGATATTGCGCGCTGCTGCTGTTGGGAGGCGCCAGTCCGGCCAGATCGTAGAATCCCTCGACCGTCTGGCTGTTCGACCCAAACTCGGCCCATGGATTGCCGAGCGCATCGTCAAATCCCGTGATGGAATTGCCGGCGTTGCCGGTAAACAAAAATCCCGACACCGTGGATGCGGCGTACTGGCCGGATGGCAGCCCGGTCGTGGGATCGATCCAGCGCGCCACCACGTTGACGCCCTGCATGGCCTGAGTCTCAGCCCCTTGCGGACTGGTGAACCAAACCGATCCGTAAACGCGCGCGGTCGTGGTGGAGAAAATCTGTTGTCCAGGAAAGCTCGAGACATTTTGCGCGGTCACAGGATAGAGGCGCGACAGCGCGGCCTCATCATCCATCGCGAGCTGGTATGGATTCGCATAGCACAGCGTGATCGGCACGCAGGCCCAGGAATCGGTGTAGTGCATCACCGGGAACCCGGCGTAATCGGCGGAGGTGGGATAGGGATCGCCGGTCTGCACATTGAGATTGAGCTGAGACCAGCCCAGGCCCAGCACCTCGCCGATCACGCGCACCAGTCGATACTCCACGTCGTTCAGTTGCGACGACAGCAGAGCGCACTGCCCGTTGATCACGATCAGGCCATGTTGATACGTCGCTCCCGTGCCGAAATTGTCGTCCCCTCCATAGACGGCGTTGAAGAAGCATTCGCTGGCTTCGCCCGCTCCAGACCCTAGCAGCACATCGGTGACCGTGCCGTCGTAATCGTAGACGATTCCCACCGGCGTGCCGGTGGCTGAAGGCGTGATGTCGGCGGGCGCGATGATGACGCCCTCGGAATTGATCTCGAGGTTCGATCCGTTGACGTCTTCGGCCAACTGCCCGCCGCTGGCGATCGACAGGGCCGCGGTGGGGACGGCGGTCCATATGGCGAATGCAGAGGCGACAAAGCTATTGGCGGAGGCATTGGGCAGAATCGGGCTGAGATTGCCCTGATCGGTGTAGTACGTGATTTGTCCCTGCGGCCACACCAGCGGCTGGCCGGTCATTGAGGATGCAAAATACGCAGTTCCGGCAACATTTTTCGGCTCGCCGGCGCGCAGTACGAGGGTGAACACCAAAATGACAGCCACGGCGGCAGCCAGACGCAGGAGGAACGAGCGGTCAGCCACTGCCAATATAAATTTCATGATCGCTTCTTTCTTTCGCTCATCGTTCCTTTCCTCATCGTTCTGTCCCGGCTTCCGGGCTCGCTCGCTGTACAGCCAAAACAAAGTCGCTGAATCGCAGGCTCGCCTTTCCCCCTAGAATCGGATCGCTGCGGAACGCGGAAAGATGTTGCGCCGTCAGCGGAATCCGGCCCCAGGGATCAATTCCAAATCGGCCCATCGGCCCGCCCACTGTGCTGGTTAGCCCCAACCGGCTCGGCGGATAAAGAAATAGGAAGACGCGTTCGCCCACGCGGTACCGTTGCCCGCCCGACCAGGCTCCAATCCATTGCAGAATGGTCAGATCCTGCCCCGGAGTCGCGCCGCGAATGGCGTTCTCCACATGAAAGATGATGGCGATGGTGGCCACTGGCTGGGCGCCGCTCGCCGGCCGAGGTTCAATGCGGGCCACAGTCCCCGAAAAGATGATTCCCGCCGCGCGCGCCAGGCTCGGGAAGCCAATCGGTCTCGTCGGCTCGAAGGGATGCAGCGGGACCACATTATTCGGGACGACAGTATTAAAGACAGGATTTGAGCTGGCCTGCGTTAAATTATTTTGATTGGAATTGTTTTGGGCAACGGCACTCTGCTCCCATGCCGGAAACGGCATCAGGAACAGAATCACCAGCACACGCGCACACCTTCTCCCGAGCATGGCAAGACCTCGACACATGGAACGACGAACGTCAGCTCGGAGGTGAACCGGGAAATGGACGACCGGGAAACGGGCGACCAGGAAACGCCACAAGCATAATACCCGCGGCAGAAAAATGCTGTGACGGATGTCACAATGGCCTGTGGATTACTTGGCAATTCTCAAAACGGGCCCGCGAATCCCCAATCAATACCCACGATCTGCGGTGAAAATAAAAGGGAACGCTTTCGCGTTCCCTAAAATATTCCTAAAGCTCGCAACGGCAAGCTGCTCTTAACGACCCACGCCGCCTACGGCTTAATCTCAAACACCACGCCGCAGCCCACAGGGCACAAACCAATGCTGCCGCCGTCGAAGGTTGTGCCGTAAACATTGCCGGAGGCATCGACCACAACGTGATCGTCCAGCGGATCGCCTCCGTCACTGCCCCCGGTAAAGCTGTGCAGAATGGCCTCCGTGTATGTGCCGTTGGCTTTCCGCGTCAGCTTGAAGACCACGCCGCCCAGATCAGCGCCGCCGAGATCGGTGGTGCCGTAAAGGTTTCCCGCGGCATCGATAGTGAGGCCGTTAAACGGATTCGCTCCATCGGTGCAGGTCGTGCCGCAAACCGTGAACGGGTGGACGATGGTTTCGTTTACGCCACCGCCCGCATGCGGCGTCAGCTTAAACACCGCGCCATTTCCTCCTCCGCCGTTGGTGACCATGCCGTAAAGATTGCCCGCTTTGTCGATGACCATTCCATCCCAGGGATTAAATCCACTATTCTCTCCGGAAAACTCGAACACGGTGCTCTCGGTCCATTCTCCATTCGACTGCGGAGTCAACTCGAAAGCGGTGCCGCAACCAGTGACGTCGATGAACTGCAGGCAGGCCTCCATGTTGCCGCCGTTCTCCGTGGTTCCCCACAGATTGCCGGCCGCGTCGAACACCACGCCGCCGTGAGGATTCTGTCCATCGCTGCTGCCCGCGTCTCCGGTAAAGCTGTGGATTACGCTCTCGGTCCACGATCCATCGGAGTTGGGAGAGAGTTCGAATACGGTTCCGCAACCGTTCAGGCAGAAAGTTCCGCCCACGCCGCCACCGCCCTGATTCGTAGTGCCGTAAAGATTGCCGGCGCTGTCAAAGGCCAGAGAAGAAAAGGGCTGGGTACCGTCATTGCTGCCGAACGCGCCGAACACGTGCAGCACCGTCTCCTTATACTTGCCGTTTGCTTCGGGCGCGAGCTTGTAGACGATGCCGGACCCGTTTCCGCCCGCCATCGTGGTTCCATAAATATTGCCGGTGCTGTCGAGAATGGGAGCGCCGTAAGGATTTTCTCCATCGCCGATCCCGCTGCCCTGGAAGCTATACAGGGTTTGATATTGAAAGTTTCCACCCTTCCTGGTGAGTTTGAATACCGCGCCGCAGCCCGCGCCGCAGGACCCGGTGCCATAAGTAGCGCCGTACAGGTTGCCGGCAGCGTCCATGGCCAGGCCGGCAATGGGGCCGCCGTTCTCGTTGTTGAGCGTATCCACCCAGGTGTGCAACACGGTTTCGGTTTGCGCCGACGCGTAATGGCCCAGCGGCAGCGCCAGCAACGCCAAGGCGGCCATTCTGCGCAGCGAGCGGAATTGGTGTGCGAAGAGATGTGCGAATTGATTTGCGGCTGGGATTTGAGCCTCACTTCCATCCATCATGGAGGTGAGGCCGCTTGGGATGCGGGATCTGCTCATAAACACTGTCTCCAATTCGTAAATTCGTGAAATTCGATTTGTCGGGCCGGTCTGCAATTGTCTGCAACTCTGCTGCTTCGATCAAAAGCGACGCCGACAGAGACAAGGATCGCCGATTGCCGCGAGGAAATTGTCTCCATGCGGTAAAGCTTGTGTAAACCCGGCGGCTTGGTTTGCAGGGAATGGCGAGGAGTCTCGAATGAGATTGTTGATTGTTGATTGAAATGCCTTAGCTCCCACGCGGCGTTTTTCATTCAGCAATTAAATTCAAAAATCAACAATCAAAAATCAACAATCAAAAACCCTCTCCCGAAGTTCTGGGCACGAAAAATTGCCCTCCTGGGGCGAACATACGGCCAAGGGTACTGTACGTACACCGTTGTAGTAATAACGGACAAATGTACAATGGAGTACATATATTTACGTACATTAGTGCCACAAATTCCCATTTTGGGACAGAAAATATACCCCCTCGCGCCAGGGGAAGCGCAAAAGCCGGTCCGGTCGATTCGTGGAATGCCCATTGCTGGGCCAACAACGGCCCGTAGAGCGACGCGGACGACGCGACTGGCCCCCACCACGTTGGAGCCGGTTAAAGTTCGCCAGAAGGCGTTTAAACGCGTTTTACGAAGAATCAACAACTTCCACCAACTTTCAACGACTTACACCAACTTTCAACGACTTAGCGAAAAAGCCAGGTTTCAAGGTTTCAAAGTTTCGAGGAACGGGTTTCAAGCTTTCGGAGTTTCAAGAGTTCGGACAAGAGAGAATTAGAGAGAATTGTTGATTGTTGATTTTTTGATTGTTGAATGAAACGCCTCAGCTCCCGCGCGGCGGTTTTCATTCAACATTCAACATTCAACATTCAACAATCGAAAATCGAAAATCGAAAATCGAAAATCGAAAATCGAAAATCGAAAATCGAAAATCGAAAATCGTTACCCGGCCCCGCCGGTTTGCCCATCTCTCCGCGCAATGGGACAATAGACTTCTATGCAAAAATCGCTTAACGCAATAGTGTTCTCCTTTTTCGCCACGGGCATTCTGATGTCCGGCTTGGCCCAGGCGCAAACTTCGCAGTCTTCCTCTGCGCCCTCGAGCTCTGCACCTTCCGGCTCCGCGCCCTCCGGTGCGCAGTCGTCGGCGCCGGCGGCGAAGAAGTCGGCCGCCGCTGCTGCGGGTGGGCTGACTACGCCTAAGGAAAAACGCAGCTATGCCCTGGGCATGAACATTGGCCAGACCCTCAGCCATCAGGATCTGCCGGTCGATCCGGCGATTGTGGCGCGCGGCCTGAAAGACGCCATGGCGGGCAAGACCGCCATGACAGCGGACGAAATGAAAGCCGCGCTGCAGGAGATGATGCAGGCCCAGTCGCATGCGGTCGGCGGAACCAACCGCAAAGCTGGAGAAGCGTTCTTGGCCGCGAATAAAAGCAAAGAAGGCGTAAAGGTTCTGCCCGACGGCCTGCAGTACAAAATTCTGAAAGCCGGTAATGGACCGAAGCCCACGGCCAACGATACGGTCACGGTCAACTATCGCGGCACGCTGATCGATGGCAAGGAGTTCGACAGCTCCTACAGACACGGAAAGCCGGTGTCGTTCCAGGTTGGCGGGGTCATTAAAGGATGGACCGAAGCGCTGCAGTTGATGCCGGTTGGCTCCAAATGGCAACTGTTCATTCCGGCAGACCTTGCCTATGGAGACCGCGGTTCGGGCGACATCCCCCCCGGCTCAACGCTGATCTTTGAGGTGGAACTGCTCTCCATCGGCGACCAGAAGAAATAGAACCGATCATCCGGAGCGTAGCGCAGGATCTATGCAGTTCGCTGACAGCGCCGATGCCCCCGGCAAGTTGCATAGATCCTTCGCTGCGCTCAGGATGACAAGCTACGTTTGTGCTTCCCGTTACGTTTGTGCTTCCCGTTACGTTTGTGCTTCCCGCAACCGTGCGCCATCCGATGCTCGATGAATCCTGCTGTATCATCCTTGCAGACTTTCAGATCCGTCTCGATTTTGGCAGCTGTGGAACCACAGGCAAAATTCGGCAAGTATGAAATTGTGCGCGTGCTCGGCCGCGGCGGCATGGGGGTCGTCTACGAAGCGTTCGACCGGGCGCTGGGCCGCTCGGTCGCTTTGAAGGCGATGACCGCGGAGGTGGCGACCCGCACCGAACTGCGCATGCGGTTTCTGCGCGAAGCCCGCGCCGTGGCCAAACTGCAGCACCCCAACATCGTGGTGGTGCACGAATTGGGTGAGGAGGCTGGAACTCCATTCATTGCTATGGAGTTTCTGGAAGGGTCTGCGCTGGACGACCTGCTCGCGCGGGGCATGGCGGGCGACTCCCTCGAGAAAATTGAGATCGTCATTCAGGTGGCAAAAGCTCTGCAGCACGCTCATAGCAAGGGCGTGATTCATCGCGACATCAAGCCGGCAAACATCATGCGGCTCACCGATGGCACGGTGAAGGTCGTCGATTTCGGCATTGCCCACCTTGCCAATCAGACCATGACGGGCACCGGAGTGCTGCTGGGAACACTGGCCTACCTCTCGCCGGAGCAATTGAACGGAGAGGGAGTCGACCATCGCACGGATATTTTCTCGCTTGGCATTGTTCTATATGAAATGTTCAGCGGAAGCCTGCCCTTTGCCGGCCCCACTCCTGCCGAAACCATGAGAAAGATCTTGCTGGAGCCGCCTCCTGCTTTGGACCGGCGTGTCGCGGACTATCCTCCTGCGCTGCAAGGCATTCTCGACAAGGCTTTGGCCAAGAACCAGGCCGAGCGCTATCAGAGTTGTGCGGAGATGATTGCGGACCTTACCCGTCTGCAACGGATTCTTGCATCGCCGCCCGTTACTGAGTTGCCAGCAAGGGCGTCCGCCGTCGCGACTACAGTTGAGAAACCGCCGGCGCCGCGAGTGATGGAAACACCCGGCGTGCGAGATCGATCGGGCTGGGCCTTGCGGCCGATCCATGGCATGATCGCGGCGGTCATCCTGGCCGTCGTGGTGTCCGTGGGATTCCTGTATTACCGGGCAGGGAAGGCTGATTCGAAACCTGATCAGAATGGGGGGCCGGGTACTCCTGCTGCGCAACAAGGATCGCAGGAAGGATCGGCGGCGCCGGATAAGAACCCCGCCGGGCCCGGAGCAAGTAATTCACCGGCGCCTCCCGCGAATGGCGGAGCAAGTCAACCGGGCGCGCGGCCAGCGGGCGGGGAGCGAGACCAGCCAGGACGAGACCAGAGAGTCACCGGCGCAATTACCGAAGGCGATTGGCATATGTCCCGCGGCGAGTATGCCCAGGCGATCCTGTCCTATCAACAGGGGCAGAAGATCAGTCCGGGCGACGCAATCCTGAAGCAGAAGATTCGCGCCGCGGTCAGCGCGAAAAACGCGGAGCAGCGCGTGTTAAAGAAGGACTGACCAAAGGAAACTATGGCGATGACAGGGGTCTCAAGGTCGATGAAGCGACGCGAAGTTCTTAAGTCCAGATGGGGGATGGTTCTGCTAGTGCTTGTCTTGCTGGTGGGCACGCCCTGGCATTCGGGGTTGGCTCAAGCGAAGAAGCCCTTATCGGTCCAGAACATTGTCGATCTGCTGAAGGGACACGTGCTTCCCGACCGGGTCGAAGAATTGGCTCGCGACAATGGCATCGATTTTGAGATGAACGACAGAATCGAAGCGCAACTGCGCGAGGCGGGCGCGACCGATTCTCTTATAAATACTTTGCGCGGACTGCATCGCGTGCAGGAGAAGCCCTCGGCGCCGCCGGCTGGAGCGCGTTCTTCAGGTCCGGAATCCGTGGAAGACAAAGAGAGCTATGCGCTTGGCATGAACATTGGCGAGGGCCTTGCCAAACAGGGAGCGCCGGTGAATCCGGATATGGTGGCGCGCGGATTGAAGGACAGCATGGCGGGCAAGGTCCTGATGACGGATACGGAAATGAACGATCTCCTGCAGAAACTGCGGGATGGAATGAAGGTCACAAAAGAGGCGAAGGATCGTGAAACGTCCGCGGCGAACCGGCAAGCTGGAGACGCGTTCCTGGCGGCGAACAAATCCAAGCCCGGCGTATATACTCTGCCCGACGGTCTGCAATACAAAATTCTCAGGCAAGGCACTGGCCCCAAGCCCGCATCCACCGATTCGGTCACGGTCAACTATCGCGGCAACCTGATCGACGGGAAAGAATTCGACAGCTCCTACAAACGCGGCAAGCCGGCCACGTTTCCGGTCAACGGTGTGATCAAGGGCTGGACCGAAGCGCTGCAAATGATGCCGGTGGGATCGAAATGGGAGCTGTACATTCCGCCGGATCTGGGCTATGGAGATCGCGGCGCAGGCACTGACATCGGTCCGAGCGCGACTCTGACCTTTGAAGTGGAATTGATTTCGATCGAGCCGAAGAAGTAGGGTTCCGTTGTCATCCTGAGCGAAGCGAAGGATCTATGCATTTCTTCGCACCCAGCAAAATACATAGGTCCTTCGCTTCGCTCAGGATGACAAACATTTTTTGATATTCCGCAAATTCCTTACGTCGGCGCGATCACTTCGAATGGGCGCATCCTTACTTCGGCGCGATCACTTCGAATGGGCGCATCCTTACTTCGGCGCGATCACTTCGAATGGACGCATCATTTCGTTGTCTTCGTGCTCGAGAATGTGGCAGTGCCACACGTAGCGGCCGGGATAGCCGTCGAACTTCACGATGATGCGGGTGACCATTGCCGATTCGGCGCGCACCGTGTCCTTCCATCCCAGTTCGTTGGGATCGGGCGGGAGGGGCGGTCCGGTGTAGATCAGCGTGCGCTTTTGCAGATAACGCAGCACGAAGAAATTACGCCGGTCGAGAATCTGAAAGCGGACCAGGTGAAGATGAATGGGATGGGAATCGTCGGTACCATTCACGATGGTCCAGATTTCGGTCGAGCCCAGAGTGGGATTTTCGCTGACCGGATCCATCCAGCGTTTGCGATCCAGCAGCATGATGGTGGGATTGCCGGCGTGATCGCGGGTTTCTTCAATCAATAACTCGCGCGTCTTGATAGCGTCGGATTCCGGCGTACGCACGACCGGCCGCAAGGTTTGCGGAATCGCTGCAATTGCGGGAACCGCAACCGGCATTGATTTTCCCGCAACGCGAAACTGCACTGCAGACAACTGATCGCTTTTCAAAACCAGATTCTCTCCGGCGTGCCTGGAGAAATCTACGATCAGGTCGGCACGTTCGCCGGGGCCGATGGTCAGCAGCTTCATGGTGACCGGAGCGCCGAGCAGGCCCTGATCGGAACCAATCTGCTGGAACTCCTCGTGATTTTCGAATGCCAGGTGGAAGAAGCGTCCGTTAGCGCCATTCAGCAGGCGAAAACGGTAGGGGCGCGGTTCGACGTCGCAGTAGGGAGAGATTTTTCCATTCACCAGCATAGCGTCACCGAAGACTTCAGGCACCCACGGACGCTCGGGGTCGGGCGACACGGGATAGAGAAACTGGCCCTCCATATCCAGTTGGCGGTCGCTGAGCACCAAAGGAATTTCATACTTGCCCGAGGGCAGATTTAATCCATCTTCGAAAGAGTCGCGAATCAGGAACATGCCGAACAGTCCGGCATAGATATTCAGCCGGTTAATGCCCATGGCGTGATCGTGGTACCAGAGCGTGGCGGATTCCTGATTATTGGGATAGAAGCAGGCGCTGGACTGACCCGGCACAAACCAGTGCTCGGGATATCCGTCGCTTTCGGGAGGCACGCGCGCTCCGTGCAGGTGAACCACGGCGCGTACTTCGGGCTTGCCGGCTGCAGCGCCTTCCAGATTATGGTCGAGGGGAAACATGTGCGACGCAGGCAGGTTGTTCGTCCATTCCACCAGAACCGGCTGGCCCGCGCGGGCTTCAATGGTTGGTCCGGGGAACAAGCCGTTGAATCCCCAGAAGCGCGTTGGCTTCAAATCGCGATGCAGTTTCGTCTCTGCCGGGCGCATCGCCAGCCGGTAGAACGGAACCTTGCGCTCGGAGTATGGTGGGCTGGGACGAAAGTCAGTAGGCTTCAAAACCGGCGGAATGGGCAGCGGGTCTACGAACCTGGCAAGAGTGCTGGCATCGAACTGGCGGCGGGCATAGACCTCTTTTTGCTGGAGCAAGAGCCTGGGGTGCGAGAGCGCCGCGGCTGCCGCGCCGGTCCTATAGAGGAATTCGCGTCGATTCATGGAACCGATATTTTTCATGGAGTCAGAGAAGTCCTGTCATCTGGTGTGCTGTCCCCGAAAGACATGGCACACTCGATCTAGGCTGCTGTTGCCGATCCGGGAGCAGGGTGCTGCAAACAGAATACATAGGTCCTTCGCTTCGCTCAGGATGACAACTCCGAAGATGACAACTCCGAAGATGACAGCCCCGAAGATGACAACTCCGAAGATGAAGCTGTTCCCGCAACATTCGTTGCTTCCTACACAATCGAACCGGGCACGAGGCGTTGGTTCCTCGTGCCCGGATGGTTGGTCGAATGCTTTGCTATTGCTTCTCGCCCGTGGTGGGATTGAGCAGCAGCACGCCGTTGGAGCGCATCTTCTTGAAGTCAAACATCTGAGAGATGGAATTGGCGATTCCGTCGAAGGAACCGCTGCCCAGGCGCTGACCGCCCAGCCAGTTATCCTCGATGAAATGAATGATCGAAGACTGGTCGGTCACAGTGTGATCGACGAAGTTCTGCTGCGCCCAGGGAGAGATCACGATCAGAGGCAGCCGCGGACCGTATCCGCAGCGGCCCAGGGCGTGGGGGTTGGCGGTGACGTTAACGCCGGAAAGCGAGGTGGCCGCCGTCCCGCAGAAGCCAGCCGAGGTGAGCGTGTCGTCAAGACCGGTGGAGGTGTTGACGATCGGCGGCATGACGTGGTCGTACCAGCCGTCGGAGTCGTCGTACATGATAACGACCGCGGTGCTGTCCCAGTAGGTTGACTCCATCAGAGCGTTGACGGTGTTCACGATCCAGGTTTGTTCGTCCAGAGGATCGGAGTACCCGGCATGGCCGTCCTGATAGGCGGGAGCCTTCAGGAAGCTGACTGCCGGCAGGTTGTTCGCGGCAAGCGCCGTGAAGAGATCGTCGATGTCGTATTGGTGGTTCGCCGGTCCGGCGTTGCCGATTTCCGCGGTGGAAGCTGGGCGCGTGTGATTGGGATTGGCCGTGGCCGGATAATAGGCGAAGAGGGAATGGTGAGGAACGTAGTCGCCGGTCGTGCCGGCCAGGCCCGTTGAACTGCGGCTGCAGCCGGTGGTGTTGTTGCTGTTGACCAGCGTGAGGTTGAATCCGCCCATGAATCCGCCCCAGGTGATTCCTGAATTGCTGAGCGCGGTGCCGATATTGGGGCCGCTCATCTGAACCTGGTTGCGCGTGGGATTGGCGCAGACATCGTTCAGCGGGTCAGGATCGTCGATGACGGTCCAGGAGCCGTCCGGTCCGCCGTTCACTTCGCTGCCGTATCCATTAATAATGTTGATGGCTCCGTTGGTCTGACCGGAAGTCAGGTTGAGCAGTCCGACGGTCGAGGGACCGAAAGTTGTGCCGAAGGAATTGTCGCTCATGGCAAAATTCTGCGCGTAGTTCCACAGAGCGGTTACGGTGTTGCCGTCGTAGTAGCCCATGGGCTCGGTTGTGCCGTAGCCGGTGTTGGAGGGGAACAGGTCCATCAGACCGGTGTCAAAGGCGGACTCTTCAGCGGTGTAGCCGTGATTCTGGTCGCTGGTAACGGCTTGCGAAGGATCCAGACGGAAGGGATTGGATGCGATTCCGACGTTGGCAGGGTTCAGGTTGGGATTGTTGGTGAGCAATCCGGTGGTCAGCCCGTTTACGTTCGGGGTCTTGGCGGCTGCGGTGAACTTGGACTCGCCTTTGGGGTTCGTGGCGATGGGATAGGTTCCGAAATAGTGGTCGAAGGAAATGTTCTCGTCGAAGATCACAACCAGGTGCTGAATCGGAGTCGAAGGGATACTGGCCGAAGGGGATTGGGAAGGTTTCTTGTCTCCGGAAGCGGCGAAGGCGGGTGTAGCAACTGGTCCCAGAGCGGTGGCCAGCGCCAACAAAACCGCCATCGACTTTCTGGGGGCTTCAAACGTCAACTTCTGAATCATAGGATTCTCCTGTCGCTCTAGGCAGTTTGGAAACAGCGGACGAACCGAGCCGCTGCATCGCACTGATCCTGAGCGTAGATGCAGGTGACGTTATCGGGCCGATGTTGCGGGCCGGTTGCACAAAGATGAAATGAAGATGAATTTCAGATTACAAATCAGATTGCAGACAGGAGAATTCCGCTGGTGGTTGGGCGCGGCAGGCAAGCGGACAGGAGCGCCCGCTGCACACAGAGTGCCCGCTCCTCACAAGGCGTTTCACGGAGAATTTCGCAGGTGTTGTTCGGCGGAAAGATGGGCGCCGGCTAAGAGCAGCAATCCAGACAGGAAGGCCCAGATCATCAGGCTCACCGAGAGCGCGAATGGGCCGTAGACCTCCTGAAAATTCAGCCAGGGCAGAGCCAGAATGTAGGCGTATTTCAAGGCTTCCGAGAGCAAGCCGATGATGATGGCCACCGGCATCACGGATCGGGCCGGGACCTCGCCGTTGGGCAGCAGCCAGTAAATAAGGAAGAAGATGGCGATGCTGGCGGCGATGGCGAACACCTTCATCATGAGAAATCCGGCGATGCGCACGACCCCGCTGCCATAGCCGCGCAGCAGAAATTCCATGGAGGCAACCGGGCCGGCGGTCAGCGCGATGGAGAGCAGGGCGAGCGCGCCGCAGGCGAAGGCCAGTCCGTAGGAGACGACCTGGTTATGCAGGTAGGAGCGGTTGTTTTCGAAATGCCAGATGCGATTGAGGGCAACTTCGAGCGGCAGAAAAATCCCCGAAGAGGTGGCCAGCAGAATGATCAGCGAGGCGACCTGCGCGCTCTTGCGCGAGTTGACCATGCTGTTGAGATTGCGGATGACGAATTCCTGTCCTGCGGGAAGGTAGTCGCGCAGCAACTGCACCACGACGTCGTACATCACGCGCGAATGAAAAACCCGGCGAATCAGGGTCATCATCAGCATGACGAAGGGAAAAAACGACAGAATGGCATAGGCCGCCACCGAGAAGGCGTAGGTGTGCACCTCGGTGCGCATCAGGTACTGCAAGGTGGAAAGAACGAGCCCGGGGCGGCGGCGCCCGCGCGGAGTGGAGGGTTCCGCGTCGGCCAAGGGAGCGGGCGGGATGGGAGGGTTGGACACGGGGTCAGCTTCTAGCTTCTAGCTCTTAGCTTCTAGCTCTTAGCTTCTAGCTCTTAGCTTCTAGCTCTTAGCTTCTAGCTCTTAGCTTCTAGCTCTTAGCTTTCAGCTTTCAGCTCTTCGCTTCTGGCTTTCGGCAAAGCGCGCGGAGCCGGAATTCACACAATGGTTCCATGGACCTGGTAATGCTACCAGAGACGGGGAATGTCCCCAGTGCGACTGCACCGTGCGCCTGGCCTGGGCGGTGGAACGCTGGATTTTAGGGGCTGGGTCAAGGGTCCATTCTTTAATCTTTGTTAAAGTTATGGACGCAAGCATTCGAAAGAAACCGGTACTTTTCCTTCTAATTTTGCTTGCGAAACGTTTCAATAGTGCTTATTATCGGGGCGCACTGCCGGGGTGTGGTCCGGTGGTGAGACCGGTAGTCGGGTTGCGATTTGTAAGTGTGGTGGAAACGCGCCAAATTGTCGGACTCCAGAAGTCCCCGTGCCACTGATCGTAAACGTTCTCGGGGACGCAGGGAGTCTTTTCCTTTTTGGGAGTGATTTTTCTCTGCACGGGGCGAACGCAACCAAAATTTTCCGGCTCCTCAGAGGGGGGCCTCGGACGAATGGGGCGCGATCCGAAGACGCCGGAGGATTATCTTTCGCAACGAGTGAAAGGAGTAGCATCCGTGAGAGAGAAAGGAACAGTGAAGTGGTTCAATGGGGCGAAGGGGTACGGCTTTATCCAGCGCTCCACGGGCGAAGACGTGTTTGTGCACTTCTCCGCGATCCAGGAGAACGGCTACCGCACCCTGAACGAGGGTGAGACCGTGGAGTTTGATCTGCTCAAAGGCCCCAAGGGCTTTCAGGCAGGCAATGTCGTCCGCGCCTGACCTCGCACTTTTTCCCCGAAAAGCCCTCCCGCTTTCCACGGGAGGGTTTTTCATTGGTTCCTGATCCGTAAAGCTTCTGGCAATAAACAAACGATAATTGCCAGCGCAGATGAACTGGACTCTTTAACGCGACTTTTCCGGCTCGGGTTTGTGTTGGCCCGATTCAGGTTTATCGTCCTTCCCGTCGTCCGGCGGGATGATGTAGTGCACGATGACGGAAATGCGGCGATTGGAAGGGTCGAGCGGAGCTTCGGGCTTGCGCAAGCTCTGGTCGGCGAAGCCCCGGACCTGCGTAACCTGGTTGGCTCGAACGCCGTTGGCCTGCATCACGCGGCGGGCGGCATTGGCGCGATCGGAGGAGAGTTCCCAGTTGCCATAGGCCGCGGAAGGAGAGTAGGGCTGGGAATCGGTGTGGCCTTCGAGGGAAAGCTTGTTCGGCAACTTGCCGAGTTCATGGGCCAGGGACATGAGTATTTGTGTGCCGTCGGGCTTGAGCGTGGCGCTGCCCGAATCAAAGAAAGTGCCACTGGCCGATTCCGAAAGCTCGATGCGCAAGCCTTCGGCGGTCACGGTGATTTCAATGTGATTCTTGAGCTTTTCGAAATCAGCCATCTGCTTCATGGCCTGCTGCAACTGGTCTTTCAGCTTCGGCATGTTGTCTTTAGTGAGGACAAAATTTTCGCCGGCTCCCATCATGTTGGAGCCGAGTTTCTTGGAGAAGCCGGAGGGGTCTTTGAAGTATCCGCCTACGGCCTCCTGAATTTTCTTGCTGGAATTGAGCAGCCACAGCACGATAAACAGGGCCATCATGGCGGTGACGAAATCGGCGTAGGCGACCTTCCAGGCGCCGCCGTGATGGGCTCCGTGGCCGCCTTTTCTCTTGATGATGACGATGGGGCGAGTGCGTTCCATGGCGTCAGGATCAGGCGGAGGCCGCGGCCGGGGCTTCGGCTCCGCGGCCACGACAGGCCGCCTCAAGTTCTTTGAAGGACGGGCGAACATGGCCGGGGACGGCGCGGCGAGCGACTTCCACGGCCATGATGGGAGCAGTTCCCTTGAGGAAGGAGACGATGAGAACGCGCATGACATAGAGGAAAGCGTGTTCTTCTTCGGCGGCCTGGCTCATGTTGGCGGCGATGGGGCCAACCAATCCGTAACAGAGCAGGATGCCGAGAAAAGTGCCGACCAGCGCGGCCGCGACTTTGTGGCCGATCTCTTCCGGCGGTCCGCCCAGTGCGCCCATGGAGATGACGACGCCGAGAACGGCGGCGACGATGCCCAGCCCGGGAAGGGAATCGGCCATGGTGCTCAGCGCCGCAGTGGGCTGGGTGGCGTCATGCTGGTGCACTTCCATGTCGAGATCGAGCATCTGGTCGAGATCAAAGGCGTCGACGCCGGTGACGGCCATGCGCAGCGAGTCACAGACAAAATCGCAGATGTGGTGGTTTTTCAGGAATGCGGGATTCTTGGAAAACACCGTGCTTTTGTTCGGCTCCTCGACATCGGACTCGAGCGCCATCAGGCCATCTTTGCGGGCCTTGTTCAGCAGTTCATACATCATCTTCAAAGTGTTGACGTACATCTGTTTGCCGAACTGGGAGCCGCCGAACACCACGCTGATTCCGCCGGCAATTTTCTTGACGATGTGGAGGGGATTGGCGATCAGCAGCGTGCCCACGGCGGCGCCGCCGATGATGATCAGCTCAGCGGGCTGGAGCAGGACCTTGAGGTTGCCGTGCTCCATGAGATAGCCGGCAACCACGCAACCGAAAACCACGACGATTCCGATAATCGCGAACATGAATTAACTCTCCGGGGAACCGGCGATGGCCGCGCGGGCGTGCCAGGTTGAGGTTGAATCGAGCGCGGCATGGGCGCGTTCCAGTACGGACTCGGCGGTGTCGCCGGGTTGACGGCCGCGTGTCCCATGGAGATGGGAAGCGAGTGACGTTCGCCCCACCACTCGATGCTCTTGCCGGCGAGGGTGTGCCGGAGGTGCTCGCGGACGGCAGAGAGCGATTCCGGGCGGCACACGGTGAGGATGACCAGGAAGCGATCATCGGTCCACCGGCCCACGAAATCGTTGATGGAAAGAACCCCCTCGAGCGTGCGGGCAATGGCGCGCAACAAGCAGGAGGCGGCCTCCGGTCCGAAGTTTTTGCGGAAATGGGGCAGTTGCTCTACGCGGAGAACGAGCAAGCCAAACGGGATGCGAGACTGGGAAAAATTAGCCAGCGCCTGGCGCAAATACAATTCGGTCATGGCGTGAGTTCCAATGCCGGTGATGCCGTCGAGGCCGGCAGCAGGACCACGCGGGGAAAATTCGCTCCGGTCGGGACGGGCGGCCTGGTTGACCTCCTCAAAAGTTTCCATGGCTCCGATAATTGACCCATGCGGGTCGTGTACGGGAACGGCGCGGATGTGGACGGGAACTTCGTGTCCGGCTTTGTGCTGAAGAAACCCGATGGCGTCGGCGGGTTGGGCGGTCTTGATGGCGAGGGCGACAGCGCAATCTTCGCGGCAGAATTCGCATTTCGGCTGGTCGCAGCGCAGCAGCGGCTGCGAGACGCAGAAGTGGCCCACGACGTCATGGTGAAGGTGGCCGGTGATGCGCTCGGCCCCCGCGCTCCATAGCACGATTTTCTTTTGCAGATCGACCACGCACAGGCCGGCAGGGAGGCTCTCGAGGATGGCCCGGCAGACTTCCAAATCGTCGAAAGAAGACATACGAATCCGGCAAGGTCGTGTAGACAGAGGAGATATCGGCAGTGCGGGGGGAAACTTCACGCTGCCGGGTTTTCAGGACAAACCCTTAGCACCCCAGGGCCAGGGATGGCCCGAACGGGCTATTTTCTGGACCGGGGTCTTTGCCTTATCTTCCGAAGTGAGCAGTTCTGGGGGAGGGCTGCCCGGGCGTTCCGGACTTACCGTCTGGAACGCCCGTATAAATTTTGGGGGGGCGAAGATCCTTCTCTTTAGAGTTTCTGATCAGAGCTCCAGATCAGAGCGCTGACTCCGCTGAATATCTTGGCAGTTCTGCTGAGCGCCGGCTTTTCGCGGGCGAGGCGCCCGCGCCACATTTTTCCTGCCCACATTTTCCTGCTACATTTTCTAGCGCTTGTGCTGCCCAGCACTTCTGGCTGGGCGAAAATCAATTCGTCGAGATGGTGAAGTTTACCTTAATCCTGGCCTGAGTTTCGACGGCTTCCGCGCCGACATAATGCGGTTTGAAGTGCCACTGGCGGACGGCCTCCTGCGCGGCGTGGGCCAGAATCGGCGGGCCGCTGAGGACGTGCAGTTCCTGAATCTGCCCGTCGCGCGAGATCAGCGCCTGCAGCGTCACCGCACCTTCCACTTTCATCTGGCGCGCAAGCAGAGGATAGTCTGGCCTGACGGAACGGCTGACGACCGGAGGCGCGCTGGCGGCGATTTCCACGCGCTCGGCAGCTTGCGCGGTGGAACCGGCGGCGGTGTCGGCCGGGCTGGCTGGTGGATCCACGGACGTTGGCGGAGGCGTGCCCGTCTGCAGGTCGACGCGCACCGGATTGCTGGTGGAGGGGAGCGCGCGATGCTCGTCGCCGGCGACCACTTCGATTTCGAGCGGCGGCAGCACGGTTCGAGTGGCGGTCACGCTGATGGGCGGAGTCGAGTCTGTGGTGTCGGAGGCAGGAGCGTTGGTGGCCGCGGTATTGGCGGCGAGATCGGCGGTGGGGCGATCAATCGACGGTGCTTTCGAATCGTGGGACTTCCTGGGAGCAAAGGACGAGGACGGGTGTTGCGCCTGACTTGACGATTGCACCGGGCCAGAGGGTTGTACTGCGTCGGGCTGGGATTCGACTTCATCTTCGGAAGAGTTGGGGAACCAGAAATTGCGATTCCAATAAAGAACGAGTGCGAGGCCGACCAGGAGCACGGTCAACGCAATGACCATCAGCCGCCGCTGGCGCGGGGCGTCGGGATGAGGGGGTAAGGGCTGGAGGAAGCGGCGGCTCGTTTTCACCACTAGAGTCTTGAGATCGGAAGTCTTAACATTAAACATGCGCTACCCGGTCTTGGACGAAGTTCGGTGCCGACCAAGCGTGAGAGCGCATCCCGATTGAGATCGAATCTGGGGTCAGACAGATCTCGCTCAAGACCAATCCGGCTTGGGGCAAACTTGGACGGGGCGTGTTCTTAGTATGCCTCGAACGGGCGGGGAAAATCCATTGAGGAACCTACTGCGTACACTCAAAGGGACACACTGGAATGTGGCGGCGGGTTGGCGTAACTTTGTCGGCATCCATGAATCGGATAAGCGGGGAATCGGATAAGGGGGGAATCGGATAAGCGGGGAATCGGATAAGCGGGGAATCGGATAAGCGGGGACAGTCGGTATGACGGACGGTATGGAACCAGAAAATGCAAAGCCGGAGATGAGTGAGCCGAAGGGCGATCCGGGGAAGCCGGAGCCGTTGGTCACGGACCCCTTGCGGGAGCACGAGAAGGCCGCTCCGCCCGAGGTGGTTGAGTCAAGTCCCGAGCCGGCGAAAGGTCCGCTGCCTGTCGCTCCAGCTAGCGTCCGGCGGGCTTCGAGCATCGATGCGCGGCGGTTTGCCGGCATGTCGCGGCGGGAATTGCTGAAGCTTGCGCCGGTGCTGGCTCTGGGAGCGTTTGCCATCCCCAGCCTGCAGCCGTCACTGCTGAAAAAGGGTTTGGCGTTCAGCGACTGGGTTTCGGCGCGGCTGTTTCGCAGCGGACATCTGGCTCCGACGTTTGCCGATTCCGAAGTGGTTCCCTTCGAGAAATTTCCGCTCAATTTTTATGACCTGGCCGACCCGGGAGTCGACTTCGACAACTGGTCGCTGACCGTGACCGGGCTGGTGCAGAAACCGGGCGACTACAAGCTCGACAAAATTCAGGCGCTGCCGCGCTATCGGCAGAATACTCGCCACATATGCGTGGAAGGCTGGGACGTGATCGGGCGATTCGGCGGGGCGCGGCTGTCGGAGTTTCTGGCGATGATTGGCGCGGACACTTCGGCGCGGTTCGTCTATGTGGAGTGCGCCGACGATTACTACGAAACGCTGGACATGGCGACGGCGCTGCATCCGCAGACGCTGTTGTGCTGGGAGATGTATGACCGTCCGCTGACGCGTGAGCACGGCGCGCCGCTGCGCCTGAATATCCCGACCAAAGTTGGCTACAAGCAGGCCAAGTACCTGACCGATCTGAAGGTGACGAACGTGGTGAAGAAGTACGGGTACTGGGAGGATCAGGGGTATTCGGAGTTTTACGGGTTATAGAAATTGTTGATTGTCGATTTTTGATTGTTGATTAAAACCCCTGGGCGGCGAAGGTTTTTAATCAACAATCAGCAATCGACAATAAGGAATCTTATGAGCGGTACAGTCGTTGAAATCACGCGCACTCAGGGCGACGAAACCGAAGTGGTGGGCCGCGCGGCGTACGAGCATCCGCTGCTGGTGCGGTTGTGCCATTGGGTGAATGCTATTTCGCTGTTTGTGATGATCGGCAGCGGGCTGCAGATATTTCGGGCGTTCCCGAGTTTCGGCGCGAAGATTCCGCAGAAGGATCTTCTGAATTGGCCAAAGGCATTCGCGATTGGAGGATGGCTGGGTGGGGCGCTGCAATGGCACTTGACGTTTATGTGGATCTACATTGCGACCGGAGTGATTTATCTTGGCTATCAGATTTTCAGCGGGAATTACCGGCAGGTGTTGTTCACGCGCCGCGACATTCCGGGCGTGTGGCCGATGGTGCGGCATTACTTCTTCTTCGGCCCGAAGCCGGAGGTTCGCGAAGCTTACAATCCGCTGCAGAAGCACGCTTACACCACGGTGATTGGGCTGGGTGTGTTGTCGGTGGCGACCGGGTTCGCGGTTTGGAAGCCGGTGCAATTTTCGTGGCTGGGTTGGCTGATGGGCGGATTTCATTGGGCGCGGATATGGCACTTCGTCATCATGTGGGCGATCATTGCCTTTGTGTTTGGGCATCTGGTGATGGTGGCTCTGCACGGGTGGAATAATTTTGTATCGATGCTGACGGGATGGAAGAAAGATCCGGAGTATTGAAGCGTTTCTCCATTTTGCTGTAGTCCAAGGCTTGTCATCCTGAGCGAAGCGAAGGACCTGTGCATCTCCTTGCGGTCGAGGTGCTGCCGGCAAGTTGCATAGGTCCTTCGCTTCGCTCAGGATGACAAGTGCTGATGGCGACGAACCTATTGAAAGAGGCAGATTCGTCATAAGCTTAGATCGTGGCAAACGGCGGGCGGGCAATGGCCGAACCGGAACTAGCCTTGAATAACTCGGACAACACACGAACGATGCGCGAGCAGGCGCTGATTGCGCAGGTGCAGCGCGGGCAGAACGACGTGTTTTATGAACTGGTGCGTCCCTATGAACGGCGCGTGTACGCGGCGGCCCTGGCCATTCTGCACAACCAGAGCGATGCCGAAGACGTGGCGCAAGAGGCGATGTTGAAAGCGCTGGCCAACATTCGCCAGTTTCGCGCCGAGGCGCGCTTCAGCACGTGGCTGATTCAGATTACGGTGAACGAGGCGCTGATGCGGCGACGAAGGGAGCGAACCGCCATGATGGAAGCGATCGACGACCGTCGTGAGGATGAGGGCGACTACACTCCCCGCGACTTTGCCGACTGGAGAGAAATCCCTTCAGAGGCGCTGGAGCGCAAAGAAGTGCGGCAGAAACTGGCCGAAGCGCTGGGCACGCTGGATCAGAAATATCGCGAAGTGTTCGTGATGCGGGATATGGAGCAATTAAACATTCAGGAAACCGCGGAAGCGCTGGGTATTTCGGTGGCCTCGGTGAAAACACGGCTGCTGCGGGCGCGGCTGATGTTGCGGGACTTGCTCGCCGGAGGGTGGGAGCAGGGGTGGTTCAGCCGCCTGCCGTTCGAGAAGGGAACAAAACCATGGTAAATGGGCAGACGGTGAACTGCGAACAGGTGTGGCGGGAGATCTCGAATTATCTGGAAGGCGAGGTCGATGCGGGCTTGCGGGAGGGCATGGACGGGCATTTCCGCACCTGCACGCGTTGCGCGTCGGTGTTGGCGGGGACGCGGAATGTGATTCGCCTCTATAGCGACGAACGCATGCTGGAGGCTCCGGCGGGATTCGGCGGCAGACTGGAGAAAAGGCTGGCCCATGGCGCGCGCGTGCCGGGGCGGAAGTGGTCGACGTGGGCGGCATGGCTGGTTCCGGTGGCGGCTTTGGCTTTGTTTGCCGTGGGATTGCAGTGGACGAACATTGAGCAGGGAGCACATCGTATTTTGTCGCCGCACGCGCAGCCTGGGGACAAGATTCCGCCGGATTTAGTGGTGGTGGTGGCCGCCGATGCCAGGATTTTCCATGTGCCCACCTGCGATCTGGTGCAGAACAAAACGAACCTGCGCACGCTGACGGCGAAAGAGGCAATCGCGGAAGGTTATGTTCCCTGCGTGCGGTGTTTGCGGAAATACCTGCAGAGCGCCTCGCTGAAGCCGGAAGCAGATCCGGATGCCGATGCGGACCTGGATGTCGCCGAGGAGAACCCGACACGCGCGCGATGAGATGGGCGTGATGCGACGCGCCATGAGATCGGCGCAATAAAAATAAATAGCCCCCACTTGGCTGCTGCCGTTGCCCTGCGGTACTGAGCCACTGAACGTGCCCTAAATTTTCCAAAGTGAGCAGTATGAAACAGCTCTCATGCCTCGCTGAGGCCTAAATTCGAGGCAGGAGAAAAACCATGACTTTGCCCGAAGAGGTTCGCGTTCGGCTCGCTACTCGCGCCGCTACTGATCTTGACATCGCTGCGCTCCTGGAAATGTACTCAAAGCCCGATCGGACTGTGAGCGAGCCTTCGCCTGAGCAGGGGATCGGAAATGTCGAAAAACAAAACCTCTAACGCCTTTTAGTTCTAGTTGCTCCGCTTCTGGGGATGTGGCATTTCCAACGCTGTCTGCAAGGTCGAGTTCAAGCTGCTGGAAACAAGAAACCCCATTTCCTGCGCGCGGAACGCGCGAAGAATGGGGCTTTGCGGACCAACATTCGGGGCCCGTGCGGACGCCACTAGTTCTGCTTCATCTCGTCTTTCTTCATGGTGTCGTCCTTCTTCATCGTATCGTCCTTCTTCATGGTGTCGTCTTTCTTGGTGGTGTCTTTCTTGACGACCTTCTTGGTCTTCTTGCTGTCTTTCTTCTGATCGGTCTGGGTCTGCGAATCGTCTTTCTTCATGGTGTCGTTTTTCATGGTGTCTTGAGCGAAGGCGGCCAGGGATGCGGCCAGGATGCAGGCCAGGGTCAGAGTGCCGAACAGTTTTTTCATAGGATCTCCTTGGAATGGGATTGGGTTGGTTGGCGACAGGGATTGGCTGCGGCCAGGGAATCAGAGAAATGGGCAGGAAGAAAGTTACACGAAACTAGCGCGGCTGAGCAAGGACCTTTGCGGCGTCATTCCTACGGGCCGCGTTTTCACCGTTGGGCCGAGGAATCTCCCGGGCCCACAACGCGTATGCTGGGAGATCCCTCCCTCCGCCTGAAGGACGGCTCCGCTCGGGATGACGCCATCGTTTTCGATTGATGAAAAAGCAAGCTTTCTAGCATGCGAGTTGATCGCGGGTGAGCTTCAGGCCGCTCAGGTTCCCCAGAGCCGTGACCGCTACGGATTCGGTCTTGAAGAACTCATTCGCTAACGACGTCAAATCCTCGGCAGTTACCGCTTCGATTCTTGCTATCAGCTCATCCAGGTCGTAGAAGTGGTCGAAATACATTTCCTGGCGCGCCAGGTTCGACATGCGAGAGGTGCTCGATTCGAGCGAGAGCATCAGGCTTCCCTTCAACTGCGCTTTGGCGCGGCGAAGTTCTTCTTCGGGTACAGGCTCATTTTTCAGCTTGCGAAACTCGCTGACCACCGATTGCACCACCTTGGCGGCCGACGCGAGAGACGTTCCGGCATAGACAGCGAGGCATCCCGTATCGCGGTAGGGGTTGAGGTCGCTATAGATCGAGTAGGCCAGCCCCTGCCGTTCGCGGATGTTCTGGAACAGGCGCGAACTCATGCCTCCGCCCAGCACCGTGTTGAGGATGTAGCCGGCATGGCGTTTCTCGTGGGCAATGGGATGGGCGGGCACTCCAACGCAGAGCTGCACCTGCTCCAGCGCTTTCTTGTTGCGCAGAATGATGCGGGAGACGATCTTGGGGACGGAAGAGTGGAAGCCGTTGCTGCGCGGCTTCATGTGCTCGAAGTGCCGGGTCACCAGGTCGACGAATTGATCGTGATCGAGATTCCCGGCGGCGGAGACGATAATGTTGCCGGGGGCGAAACGATGGCCGTAGGCGTCCAGGATGGGATCGCGGTCGAAGCGCCGTACGGTTTCTTTTGTGCCCAGAATCGGCTTGCCCAGCGGATGGTCCTTCCAGAAGTTCTGGGTGAAGATTTCGTGGACGAGATAGTCGGGATTGTCCTCGTCCATCTTGATTTCTTCCAGGATCACGCCGCGCTCGCGGGCAATGTCATTGGCGTCGAACACGGGATGCAGAACCAGGTCGCTGAGAATGTCGAGCGCGGTCGGCAGGTGCTCGTCCAGGACTTTAACGTTGAAGCAGATGCATTCCTTGGCGGTGAATGCGTCCATATTGCCGCCGATGGAATCGACCTGGCGGGCGATTTCTTCCGCCGTGCGATTCTTGGTCCCTTTAAAGACCATGTGCTCAATAAAGTGGGAGATGCCGTTCCATTCGGGGTCTTCGTCGCGGGAACCGGTTTGCAGCCAGATTCCGATCGACGCGGAGCGAATGTGCTGCATCTGCTCCGTGATGAGGGTGAGCCCGTTAGGGAGCTTCTGCCGGCGAATATTGCGGACTTCTTTATTAGTATTTTTGATGTCCTGGGCCATGAACACTACCTGCTTACTGATGAACGAACCTCTTTTAGGGCGCGATCGGGGAAGGGAACCTGTATTATTCTTACATAGCGGCGGCGCTCGTGCGAAATTTAGTTTAGTTGTTTTGAATCATAGGGTTAGAGTCGAATTGCGTGATTTGTGATCCAGGCTGGCGAAGTCGGAATTGAGATGGCGGATGACTCCAATATCGTTGTGCTGGGCATGGGGCGGGATGAACTTGCCCCGCTCGTGGAGGGCATGGGCGAGCCAGCGTACCGCGCAAGCCAGATTTTGGAGGCGGTGTACCGCAGGCGGGTGGAATCGTTCGAGGAGATTTCAACCCTGTCGCGGCCAATGCGGGCGAAGCTGACGGAGATGGGCGTCTCGGTTGGCCTTCCGCGGATGGAGAAGAGATTTGTTTCGCAGGATGGCACGGTGCGCTATCTGCTGGCGTTCGCCGACGGGCAGAGCGTCGAGACCGTGTGGATGCCGGAGGGAGATGGTGGCGAAGCGGGAGATGGCAGCGAGGCGGGAGCTGGAGGCGAGGCGCCGGACGCTGACAGTAAGGGGCGAGGCTGGAATCGGGCTACGATTTGCGTTTCCAGCCAGGTGGGCTGCGCCGTGGATTGCAAGTTTTGCCTGACGGCGTTGCTGGGGATCAAAAGAAATCTTTCCGCAGGGGAAATCGTGGGTCAGGTCTGCGCTGTGCTGAAGGATCAGGGCGTGTCGCCGCCGGAGGATCGCATCAATCTGGTGTTTATGGGGATGGGCGAACCGTTCCTGAACTACGAGAATTTCATGAAGGCGGTGCGTCTGCTGGTGGAAGAAGTGGGAGTGGCGGAGTCGCGAATGACGGTGTCCACCGCCGGGATCGTGCCGCGCATCTACGATTTCGGTCAGGAGAAGGTTCGTCCCAAGCTGGCCATTTCCCTGAATGCCTCGAACGATGCCCAGCGCACCGAACTGATGCCGCTGAATCGCAAGTGGAACCTGGCGAGTCTCATGCAGGCAGCGCGCGAGTTTCCGCTGCGCCATCGGGAACGCATCACGTTTGAATATGTTCTGCTGAACGGAGTGAACGACGCTGCCGAGAATGCCGGGCAGGTGGTGGAATTGCTGCGCGGGATTCGGGCGAAAGTGAATCTGATCGCGCTGAATCCGGGGCCTGGAATATCTTTTTCCACGCCCGCGGAAGAACGGGTGGCGGCGTTTCAGCAGGGGTTGGTGCGCGCCGGAATTCCGGCCTTCGTCAGGCGTCCGCGCGGCCGGGATATTTTCGCAGCCTGCGGTCAGCTTAAGCGTACGGTTGAGATTGCCACAGGATCGGCGCCGTAGCTTCCGCTCCCGGGCTGGTTGCAGGAACGGGTTCGGCTGCCGGCAAGTGCATCTGCAATAGCAACGACCCATCTGCGCGATACTCCTGATAGATCCGGCCTTGATGTTCCTCGAGAACTGCCTGACAAGCGCTCAGACCCAGGCCGCTGATGAGCGAGGGTGTGTCTTCTGTGACCGGACTTGGACTGGGAGCGGGCACGGCGGCGATTTCAAACAGGCAGCCGTCGGGCTGACGGCGAGTGCGAACCGCTACGCTCCGGCTGCCGCCTTCACTCATGGCATACAGGCAATTCCCAATAAGCTGCAGGCAGACCTGGAGAAGTTGGTTGGAATCTCCGAAAACCTTGAGCAGGACACTATCCAGTTCGAGGCGAACCTCGATCTGCCAACCCTCCCATTGCGGCTGGGTGAGCTTGACGGCCGTGCGCGCCAGCGCATTGAGGTCGACGGATGTCTTGGCCACGGGACCCTGGCGGGCAAAGCTGATCAGGCTGGCCACCAGGGACCTGGTCCGGCGCACATAGTGGCCGATCTTGTTGGCCAGCGGCCGCTGCACGGGGGTAAGCGGCGTGCTCAGCAGAAGATCGGAGTAGCCCAGCATGGCGGTGAGCGGATTGTTGATCTCGTGCGCGACTCCGGCGACCAACTGGCCGATGGAGGCGGTTTTCTCCGACTGCAGAATCTTTGCCTGCAAGCATTTCAGATTGGTAAAGGACTCGTGGGAATGGTTGAGCAGGCGGAGGAGTTCGCGGTCGAGCAGGCGCTGACGCAAAAATACCAGGACGCCCATGAAAAATGCGGCCGCCATGGTTAGAATGACGCGGAAGATTCGAATGCGCTGCGGGACACTTGATTCCGAAAGCGACCAGGCGGCGAAAATCGGCAGAGAAAATACAGCAATCATGCTGAAGCGCGCCACCCAGATGCCGTAGACGGGCGGAGATTCGCGCTTGGCGTTTTCCGGCAGCTCCACCCGCGTTCGCAGACCGATCCAGGTGAGCGACGCCATGGCGACGACCAGCGGAATGTCATAAAGGCTGCCGCTATAGTACGTGTGGTGGGCGATGCCCCAGTCCGCCAGCGTGGAACTGACGGAATAACAAACCGTCATGGCAAACATTGCGGCATAGAGTTTTCTCCAGCCGCCCCTGCTGGTGAGCATGCAGCCGACTAAGCCGGCCAGCAGGACCAGTTTCTCGGCCGCATACACGCTGGCTAAGTTGTGATTGTAGACATCGACGTCCGGGGCAACGTATTGCCAGGGCATGACCGTCAGAACATAGAGATAGAGCCACCAAAGCAACAGAAGAAGAAAGTCCAGCTCGCCGACGCGCGCGTATTCGTCCCGCGGCACATGCGGACGCAGGGCCAATGCCGCCATCATGGGCACGATATGCAGAAACAGAATTACGTCCCAGTACCAAAGGTTGGGAACATCGATGTGCCGAACCACTTCGTTGTAAGTCCATAGAGACTGGTAAACCAGCCATAGAGCGGCTCCCAGTACCATAAGCGACCAGAACAGGCGCATGCGTCCCTGGGCACGAAGGGCGAGAGGAATGAAAACAGCGGTGCCGGAGAGCAGCAGGAAGCACTGCAGCAAATCGCTAAACGCGGTTAAGCCGAAGGAGTGCTTTAGAACCAGAGCGGACACGATCTGCGCCGCGACTGCCGCTGCGACTGCAGCCAGCCAAAGATCGGATCGCTTGGTCAAAAGATTCCTCTAATCGATTTTAGATGTGGGTGCGGTCGGAGCAGCAATTACTGAAGTAACCATGAATCTCACCACCATTTCAAACGAAATGTTTCTCGGGCTTGCCCCTTAGACGTGGTTATTCAATAATGTGCAGCGGAAGTTGGCAGGGGAAACCCGCCGCGCCTGTAGAAAGAGCCCCATTTGAATCCGAGCGTTGAACGTTACCGCAAGTCCTGGAGGCTGAGAATTCCTCAGGACCCGAGCGAGACTCGCCGCATTGAGCGCTGGCTGGCCACGGCGCGGGTGTTTCTGGCGGTTTCGACACTGGTCGCGATCCGCATGGATCCCACGGAAATCCTGGGCCATTCGTGGGCCGCGTATGGACTGTTCGTCTTTTATATGGCGAACGGCATTCTGATCTTGATGCTGCTGCGGCGGCGGCAGCAATCGACGGCGGCATTCCGCGTGATGGTGCATGCGGGTGACATCGTATGGCCGGCCGTGATCTCTATTTTCGCCGAAGGCCCGCGCACGCCGTTTTTCCTGTTTTTCTTTTTCGCGCTGGCTGCAGCGGCCTATCGCTGGGGTTTTCGCGAGACGCTGGGCACGGCGGTGGCTGAGGCTGGCCTGCTGTGGGTGGAGAGGTTCGTCCTGCTGCACGTTTGGCCGCGAAGCTCGTTGCCCCTGCGGGCTCTGATCGGACTGCACATCAACACCAGGGAGTTTGAACCCGAGCGTTTGTTCATGTTGTCGGTCTATTTGATCGTGATGGGCCTGCTGCTCGGCTATCTGGCAGAACGGCAGAAACATCTGCGGGCGGAAAAGACCGTGGTGACTGAAATTCTTTCCCGCATCCGTGTGGAAGCGGGACTCAAAGGCACGATCGAACAGATTTTCCATGCATTGATTTCGATGTATGGCCCGTCGCGAATCATGGTCGTCTCTCAGGAAATTCATAGTCAGCGCATTTTTGCCGGGGAGTTGACTAGAGCCGAAGGAGCGGCGACCGCTGAATTTCGCTGGATGGAGTCCGGATTGCGCGATGGCCAGGCGTATATGGAGGGCATTCCCGGGGACGTTTGCTACGCCTCGATCCATCGAGGCCGCTGGACGATTGTGGCGCTGGATGCTGCCGGCCATCCGGTGCCGGGAACCAATGCGGAATCCATTTCCCGGTTCCGGCAGTTGCAGACCTTCGACTCTGTGGTTACGGTTGCGTTTCTTTTCGGAAGCGAGTGGAGGGGCCGCGTATTCCTATTCGATCCATCGTGGCGGGGAGAGAAACAGGAAGAACTGAGGTTCGTGCAGGATCTGATTCGGCAGGTGGGACCGGCGGTGTACAACGTATATCTATTGCACCGGCTGCGGCGGAGAGCGTCGGCGGCGGAACGGGCGAAATTCGCGCGGGAACTGCACGATGGTGCGGTGCAGTCGTTGATTGGCGTGGAATTGCAAGTCGATGTGCTGCGGCGGCAAGCCGCCGCGAACCGGCCCATCGACGGAGAATTGGGCCGAATCCAGGGCCTTTTGCGCGAGGAAGTGCTCAAGCTCCGGGAACTCATGCAGCAGATGAAGGCCATCGACGTCGACGCCCAGCGTCTGCTGGGAGTGTTGCGGGATACGGTGGAACGCTTCCAGCGGGAGACCGGGATCACGGCGCGATTTGTGACCGATCTGGACCGGCTCGACATGCCGCAGCGTATATGCCGCGAGGTTTTGCGCATTGTGCAGGAAGGCCTGGTGAATATAAGAAAGCACAGCGGCGCGCGCCACGCGCTGGTGCGGCTGGCTTCCAACAAGGATAAGTGGAACCTGACCATTGAAGATGACGGCAAGGGGTTTCCTTTTGAAGGCCGGTATAATCGGCGGCAGATGGAAGACGCGGGCACCGGGCCTATGATCATTCGGGAACGGGTAAGTTTGATTGCGGGCGAACTCACGATAGAATCAACTCCCGGGCAAGGTGCGCGCCTGGAAGTTATGGTGCCTCGGAACGGGGATGGACAACATGAACTTTAGAAAGTCACAACAAGTTCGTTTGGTGATCGCTGACGACCATCCAATTTTTCGCGACGGGTTGCGCCGGTTGCTGGAAGCGGAACCGGACCTGAAGGTCCTGGGAGAGGCCTCCGACGGCGCCGAAGCGGTGAAGCTGGCGCGGCAGTTGAAGCCGGATATTCTGCTGCTCGATCTGGCCATGCCGAAACATCCTGGCCTGGAAGCGTTGCGCGAACTAAGCATGCCCGCCAACGCTACGCCGGTGCGCGTGATTCTGTTGACCGCGGCCGCGGAAAAGAGCCAGATCGTGGAAGCTCTGCAACTGGGCGCGCGCGGCGTCGTGCTCAAAGATTCCGCGACGCAGTTGCTATTAAAAGCCATTCAGACGGTCATGTCCGGCGAGTACTGGGTGGGGCGTGAGAGCGTTTCTAATCTGGTGCAATATCTGCGCACCCTCATGCAGTCTTCCAACGATGAAGCCCGCCAGCGGAAGTTCGGATTAACCCCGCGCGAGTTAGAGATTGTCTCTGCCGTGGTGGCGGGGTACTCCAACAAGGAAATAGCGGAATACTTCAAAATCAGCGAAGATACGGTCAAGCACCACCTGAGCAATATCTTTGACAAGCTGGGAGTGTCCACGCGCCTGGAATTGGCCCTGTTTGCCGTAAATCAGGCGCTGCCCATCAAAAGCATCGCCTAGTAGTGGTAGCACACTGGTGCCATTGGCTTGCGGGAGCCGGGCATTTATAGTGGTGCTTCATACGGATTAGTTTGGGTGAACTGTCTGAGCTCATCTGGCCGGAAATCAAACAGGCCGTGGAGAAAGACGGTAGAAAGAGGAACCCGTGGCAAAACATCTGTTGCAGCTTTGGAACGATGAGCGCGGTCAGGATATCGCCGAGTACGCAGTGATGTTGGCGGTGATTCTGGTGATCGTGGTAGGGACCATCCGTCTCATCGGGTCGAACGCCAACAACGTGTTTTCTCAAGTTGGCAGTGCGATCCAGTAGTTTGCGCCTTCCATAGAATCCGGAAGTTCGATGCCGTTTCGGCGGCAGTCCTGCATATCTTCGGACATTCCGCTTAATCCCGTGTCCAATTTTTCCTGACTATTTCGGGGTATTCTGCGATTGCGGCGGGGAAGTGGTGAGCGCCACCTTGTCGCCTCCAGCCGAGAGCCTCGTCAGGTAGGGGAAAAAGGGAGTAATCTCAAACTCCATTTTTTCGTGCGCCGAAGCCAAAGCCACCGGCTTGGCCTTGGAGAGTTCGACTTGATCGCTCCAGGGTTCCACCTTGATGCGCCCGCCCAGCGGCAGAGCCGCAATCTGATCCAGTTTCTTATCATCCAGCGCAGGAGCCGAAGTCAGCAGCGCGGCCATGCGCACGCTTTTGGCACTGGCAAAGCTGTTGCCGAGATGCGGACGGATCAGGTGGGGAAGATCGGGAGCCTTCTCCTGCAGCGCCTTGAGAAAGAGTCCAGCATTGCCCAGCTTGGTTTTATACGTAGAGTTGTTCAGCAGTTCGATAGCTTTGGCGTCGGCCGCGTCTTCATCCTTCTGGCTGCGCTTGAAATCCATGCGCTGGAAGGTCTTTTCGTCGGGGAAGAACAGCTTGTCGTTGAACGCGAGCTTGGTGTCAAACGGATGTCCCAGCACGATATGGCTGACTTCGTGGGCCAGCACCATGGCCAATGAGGCCTCATCCGGAAGCACATCCAGCAGCCCGCGGCTGACGACGATGGTGTGGCCGATGGTGAACGATTCAAGTGGTGAAGTCAAAAGCACGCGGCAGCGGATATCGCTTTGCGTGTCGATGTTGTTACCGATCAGCAGATTGTTCACCACCGTGACCATGATCTTATCGACTTCTCCCGGCGGGGCGAGCAGGCCAATTCTTTGCAGGCGCTCGAGCGCATTGTCTTCCGCCTGTTTTTGCCACATGCGTTCGGCGACCACCGGCGTAGCATCGGCTGCCGCATCGCTTTGATCTTTCACCGAGTCCGGAGAGTCAATCAGAATCTGCGTGAATTCTTCTTTCTTGCCCAGGCCTGTCAGGTCATATCCCCAAAGGCGAGTCTGCGCTTTGAAGTGAAGAGGTTTCGTGAGACCGGTTTTCATGCTGGCCTCTTCGGTGTAGACGTAAGCCGGAAGCCATGTCCCGGGCCGCATATTCAAGCGCCAACTGTCAAAGTGGAAATAGTAGTCCAGTTTGGGCTGCGGATCGTAGGTCCCGTTGAAGCGGACAATGTTGTAGTTCTGATCCTCCACCCAGATGCGGCCTTTGAAATGAGCAGATTTCAGGCCCTCTTTCGGCTGCACGTCGATCACGAGGCAGCGGATTTCGCCCAGGAATTCGCGGCGGACAAAGTTGAAGTCGTAATATTTTTTCTGAAAGTCCGTGTCCACCACCGTCATCTGCGCGAAACCCAGAGGATTAAATTGCAGGTAGATTCCCGTGAGCTTGTTCAGCATGCGGTGGCCAAAGCCGGGCTGGCCGATAAAGGAAACATCCTCCACGTCGCTCATATCGAGCCGGCCCAGAAAATACTGGTCCTTGACCGGAGTCGAACTCCCATCTTTTTCGGTCTTGAGATCTTGAAGGTAGGTCTCAACCATGGGATGCAAATGGCGCATCTGCGCCATGAAGTAGTGCTCGCGCTCGACCACACGGTCCATCACATCATTGAGCGTCACCGCCGGGGCGGCTTCAGTGTTCTGGGCCGGCGCTGCTGGGGATGGAACCTGAGGAGCCGCAGCCGGAGGCTGCGTAGTCGAGGGAGAATCCTGGGCTACGGCCGCAAAGGAAAAAGCGAGTAAGACGACGATCCATCGGAAAGCGGAACCTGCCATGTGCATAACATCCTTCTGGGCGTTCAAGACCTGGCAACTCATTACGCAAGCTGGAAAACAATATGTACGACCGCCGTCGAATCGGAGGGCTGGCCGTCTTTCAAAGCGGGCTTGAAGCGAATCTGCTGCGCGGCGCGAACCGCAGCGTCATCCAGCCCATGTCCTAAACCACGGACCACTTTCAACACCCGGAGATTGCCGGAGGCTTCGAGCACGACCTCCAGAAGAACTTCGCCTTGAATATGCTGGGCGCGTGCCTCGTCGGTATAGACGGGCGTTGGCTTGGAGAGAATTTCCGCCGGTGTAAGCCGGGCGGCCTGTTCCGCAGGACGCGATTGAACCGTAGGCGGGGCTGGCACATCGGCATCGCCGAATCCCGCGGGATGAGCCGCAGTCGCCGGAGTCGCGGTGCGGGCATTTCCAGTGGCCACTCCGCCGCCGAAACCTGTACTGGCGACCACGCCGGGCGTGCCGCGCGCGCCGCCGGTTCCATTGCCATTGCCGGGTCCAGTGGGCAGGTCAAATGCGCCTGCCTGTGCAATGTTCACGGCGCGGGTCTGAGTGGACTTTGCGGGTACGCCGTTAGGATCGCCGAATCCACCGGTCTGCACCTGGTGAGGCGGACGTTCGATGGTTTGCGGCGCCGAGCTTCCCGTCGAAAACACATTGGTGCGGATGATCTGCTTCGGCATCGCCGGTACGGCCGGCGTGGGCAATGCGTCGATTTTCTTGGTTTCGACTTTTATTTCGGGAGCGGGCGTGTCCTCGACCTTCGGACGCGGCAGTGGCGCAGGCAAACGCAGTGCCGCTGGCGGAGGATCGTCAAGTTTGGCTTGCAGCACAGGTTTGAGCTGGCGCTGCGGTTCATGATTCACCGGGACCGGCGCGTGAACCAACGTGATGGCCAGATAATCCCTGGCGTGGCTTTCGAGAATTCTGGGTTGCACCAGGGACACCCAGACGAAAATAGCGATGACCACAGCCTGAAATCCGTAGCTGAGCAAAAACTTGGCCCACGGCGCCTTCCATCTGGGCAGCGACGAGAACAAGCCGGTTTCCAAGGCAGGAGACGTCATACGGGTTGCAGCACCCTTACCAACACCAGTCGCGGGGTAAAAGTTTCCCGCCGAGCCACTTGCGTACGAGGGAACAGTGGCTGGCCGGACACACCTCAAGTGTACTATCCCGCTCGCTTAGATGCACGAAAGGGACCACTAAGACGCCTTCGTCCCGCCGTCAAATAGACTTACAATCAATAACTTAGAAATGCTTCCCGTGACCGGACGAATCGTCGTCGGTGCTCCGGCTGGCAAAAGTACATAAGATCGAGAAAGGTTTTCCGGTACATAGGCAGGGCGGCTCAGCAGCGGATGATTTTGGCGCTGTCGATGCCCCGAGTGGCGTTGCGCGTATCGACCACTAACTTTGCTTCCTGCACAATCAGGCGGTAGTCATAGTCGGAGTGGTCGGTCACGATCACGATGCAATCGTACTGGCCCAGATCTCTCAATTCTGCGCATTTCATCTGCAGATCGTACTTGCGTCCCTTGCCGATAAACGGAAAGTAAGGATCGTGGTAGCTGACCTGAGCCCCTTCTTTTTGCAACAGTTCGATGATGGTGAGAGCGGGAGATTCGCGTAGATCGTCAATGTCCCTCTTATAAGCCACGCCGAGCACCAGCACGCGGGAACCGTTGACTGACTTCTTGTGAGTATTCAGGGCGCCGCTCACCGACGCCATGACGTGGTAAGGCATGTTGGTGTTGATTTCGCCGGCGAGTTCGATGAAGCGCGTGCGAAAATCCCACTCTTTGGCCTTCCACGAAAGATAAAAGGGATCGACGGGAATGCAGTGTCCGCCCAGGCCGGGGCCGGGATAGAACGGGTGAAACCCGAACGGCTTGGTGGATGCGGCTTCGATGACTTCCCAGATGTCGATGCCCATGCGCAGGCAAAGCAGTTTCAGTTCATTGACCAGCGCAATGTTGACGCAGCGGTAAATATTTTCCAGAAGCTTGGTCATTTCCGCCGCGGCCGGAGAAGAAACCGGCACCGTACGATTGAAAATGGCGCCATAGAGCGCGCGAGAGAGTTCGGAAGCTTGCGAGTCTAGTCCGCCGACAACTTTGGGAATATCGGGCCGCGCCACCGTGGTGTTGCCGGGGTCCTCGCGTTCGGGAGAGAAAGCTGCGAAAAATTCTTTTCCCGTGAAGACGCCGTCGCGCGCGGCCTTCAGGCCGTTCTTGTTTTCTTTCTCGAGAATCGGGATCATCACTTCTTCGGTCGTTCCGGGATAAGTCGTACTCTCCAGGACAACCAGCTGTCCGGCCCGCAGATGCGGCGCGATGGCATGCGTGGTGCCGGTGATGAAACTGAGATCCGGTTCGTGGTACTCATCCAGAGGCGTGGGAACGCAAATGATGATCGCGTCCATCTGGCTGATTTCGGAATAGTCGGCGGTGGCTGAAAAGCCCTGCGCCTTCGCGGCCTGGATTTCTTCCGGGGTAATGCGGTAGATGTAGGAACCGCCCTTCGCCAGGGTCTCAACCTTGCGAGCGTCGATGTCGAAACCGGTCACGCGAAACTGTTTTTCGCTGTAAAGCAGGGCCAGCGGGAGTCCAACATAGCCCAGGCCGATGATTCCGATGCGCGCCTGGCGCTGCTGAATTTTGCTCTTGAGTTCTTCCACGGTCACTTCAGGCGCAGAATAAGTGCTCACAGGGCCTCGGAATCCAGCAAGATAGACATGAGAACAGGAAATTTTATCATGATAAAATCGCCCGCCTTGCTGATTCCTTGCCGATCCATCCCTTGCCGATCCATTCTGGGAGGAACCCGTCCCACATGAAAGTGCTGACCAGAAAAAGGCTGCTGGTGTTTTTGGCGGTGGTGGTGCTGCTCCTCGTGTTCGCCGCCAATGCAGGCAACATGCTGGTGGTGGACGCTCCGCAAAAGTCGGATGTGATTGTGGTGTTGGCTGGAGAAACCAGCTCCCGTCCGGCGCTCGCGCTGCATCTTTTGGACGCAGGATATGCGCGGCAAGTCGTGATCGATGTTCCCGCCGCGAATCGTATTTACCAATGGACGCAGGTTGAGCTGGCCGAGAAATATGCGCAGCAGCTTCCGCAGGCTGCAGCGGTGCGGATTTGCCCAAGTCAAGGCCTTTCGACGCGTGAGGAGTCGCACGACGTGGAGAAGTGCCTGGCCCAGATACCCGGCGCCAGCGTCTTGCTGGTCACCTCGGACTTCCATACCCGGCGCGCGCTGAGCATCTTCCGCCGCGAGTTGCCGGGACGGTCATTTTCGGTTGCCGCCTCGCACGATGCCAGGCATTTTGGAACGCGCTGGTGGACGCATCGCGAGTGGGCCAAGACCTGCCTCGATGAGTGGATGAGATTGATCTGGTGGAATGCCGTAGAACGGTGGCGCTAAACCGGCTGCAGCAAAGCTGTGACCGAATCGAAAATAAGTTTTCCACTGCAAACCCATTTCTCAAGCATAAAAGTCATTGACGCACAAGGTAATAGGAGGGTAGGATTCCCGAAAGGTCACCAACGTAGTTAATAACGGAGCGTGGGCATGGGCCGGTCCGCATTACGCGGTTTGGTTAGTTGTTTGCTTGCAGTTCTGCTTCCAGGTTCGCTTGTCGCCGCCGATTCGAACGCCGCCATGCTTTATACCAATGGCGCTGCCTGGATCAATGGCACGCACGTTCCGCGTCCGTCTTCGGCAATTTTCGCCGGCGATCTTCTTCAAACCCGTTCCGATTCCGTGGCCAACATCAACCAGCCGGGCTCGACCATTGAGATTCTTTCCGACTCCCTGATCCGCTTCGAAGGTACATCGGTGCGCATCGAACACGGCGCGGTCGGCGTTTCCACTTCGGCCAAAGTTGCTACGACCGCCGGCGATGTGAAAGTGATGCCCGCCTCGAACGCCTGGACGGAGTTCCACGTGACTGACGTGGATGGCACGGTGCGCATCGCGGCCAACAAGGGCGATCTCAACGTCACCGATGACAACGGGACCGTCACTCTGCAGCAAGGCCAGGAAACCACGCGCGACGAGAGTTCCCCCAACTCCGACAAAGACAAGAAAAAGAAGAAAGAAAAACAGCAGAGCGGCGCCCCCGTAGCCGCCACGGGAGGCATTCTGAGTTCTCCCTATGCTATTGCCGGAGGCGCGGCAGCCGTGATCGGCATTACGACCTGGGTGCTGGTGAAGAACGACAATCCCGCCAGCCCAACCAAACCCTAAGCGGGCGATTCAGTGATTGAGTGATCGGGTGATTGAAACCCGCGCCGTGGCACATCATCCAGCCTGACGTCATACCCTTAGGACCGGCTCAGAACTCGGGGGGCTGCCCCATCCTTTCATAAATTCCCAAAATAGGGTTGCCCCGCCCTTCCCGCGTTTTTTGCGGGAGGGTGGGCCTTTCCGGCGACTACAATCTCGGTAAATGCACGTCAAGCCAGTCCGATATCAGAACCAGCGCTGTCTGCACTTCATCACTTTCAGCTGTTACCGGCGATTGCAACTGCTTGACTCTGTCACGGCACGGGACACTTTCGAGCAGCAATTGGAGCGCGTCCGCAGCTGGTACGGCTGTTTTGTCACCGGATATGTCGTCATGCCCGAGCACGTCCACCTTCTGATCGGCGAACCGGAGCGCGGGAAACTTTCGCTCGTCATCCAGATGCTGAAACAGATCACGTCACGGAAGTTAAAGGCGGCCGGTCAGCGGCGATTCTGGCAGGTTCGCTATTACGATTTTCCGGTGTGGAGCGAAGCGAAACGAATTGAGAAGCTCCAGTACATCCATCGTAATCCGGTGAGCCGTGGGTTGGTCGGCCGTCCCGAAGATTGGAAGTGGAGCAGTTTCGTCCACTACGCGACGGGCGTCGAAGGCCCGGTGCAGATTGAATCGCAGTGGACGGCGCGGAAGCGGGAACGACTGGGCGCTCCGATAAGGTTCGCCGAGGCCCACCCTCCCGCACAGAACGCGGGAAGGGTGGGGCAACCGCGTCTTGGGAATTTATGAAAGCATGTTGGCGACCCGACACAAATTTATTTTGCGGAGAAATCCCAGGACATTCCTGACCGTCACACCACCTCTGAAGCAGGGACAACCGGTTCTTCTTCTTCCGTCTCGACTGCGCGCTTGCGCGAGCGTTGCAGCAATGGCGGGGCTGCCGCGATCGAACAGTAAACGTAGAAGATGGCCGCGTTGGCGGGGATCTGCAGATTAAAGTCAAAGAAGCTGTGGACCAGAATGCCGGTGAGTCCCAGCAGGCAAGCCAGGGTGACGGCCGCGCTTACGTCGGATGTCCACTTGCGAATCTTTCCCAGCGCCCGGCGAACCACCACGGCCAGGAACCAGAGCATCGTTCCGAAGCCGAGCACGCCGGTTTCGCACAGCAACTGCAAATAGTCGTTGTGCGCTTCATTCACAAAGAAATTTGTGTAGAAACTGCGGAACTGCGGATAGACCGTGGGAAAAGTTCCCAGGCCCCAGCCGAGCACGGGTTTGCGGCGAAACATGGCCAGGGCATCGCGGTCAATGGAAAGCCGCATGCCGCCGGAGATTTCGCTGCGCGTTTCCGTGGAGATGCTGGTGACCCGGGTCGCGAGTTCCTTGCCTCCCAGCCAGGCGAGCAATCCGACCAGGACGACGGCAAAGGCTCCGACGCCGATGGCGATGCGAACGCGTTTTCGCTGGCGGAAGAACACAACCGCCAGAACCACAAGCTCGACGAAGATGGCCAGCATTCCTCCCCGGGAGCCCGAGAGAAAGATTGTGCCGGTCATGATGGCGGCGGCGACTCCGGCCACAAAACGCTCTTTCTCGTGCGTCAAATGGCCGAGCGCGATGACCAGCGCAATCGGAACCAGAAGCTCCATCAGGCCGGCGTAGTGGTTGTGGTTCACATACGGACCATAGATCCATCCGCCCATGCTGGGCTGGCGAATCCAATACAGTTTGCCGTTCGGCGAAATGCCCTGCAGAAGCGCAAAGGCGGCGACCACGATCCCATAGATACCCAGAATCACGGCAATCTTGCGGGCTTGCGAACTGCGCAAGAGACTCTGCGTGGCGAGGAAGCACAGCAGTCCGTACGCGCAATACAACATGGCCTGGGTGATCGTATCGTGCCGGTAGGCGCTGGTACCGACCAGCAACTGCACCAGGATGAGCAGCGCGAAAGCGCCCATGGGAAGAAACAGCGGATTCCACAGAATCTTGATTTCTTCTTCCAGCCACTGCTTGGCCAGCCAAAGCAGAGCCAGAACGACCGCGCCGACTTCGAGCAAAAACATCGACCACGGTTCAACCGCCCCAAAAGCCAGGGGACCGCACATGAGCAGTCCGAACGTCCCATAGAGAACGACATTGTCCAGATGCAGCGCAAATGCGCGCCGGTCCCAGGTCTCTTCCTTCTGGTGGTGCGTTCGAGTTCTGTGCGAGTGATGTTTCATCAGTAAGGCGACGCGTCGGGTTTTCGCGTCAGATGGAAATCGCCGACCCAGAGCTTACCACGGATAGGACTGCCCGCCGGCAGACGGCGAAGGTGGAGCACGACGAGCTTGCAATCGGGTCCGGTGGTAAAGTCGCCGTCGGCGGACTTCCAGAATCCCGCGTCCTTCAACTCCTCGCTCTCGTAATAGATATCCTGCGTGTACATATCCTGAATGGTGAAGTGCGCGGCGCCGGCGCCCTCGGTGTCGCCATTCTTGTAGTAAGCCGTGAAGTGATAGGCGGTCGCGGGCTGAACGGCGACGAACTGATAGATGCCGGCATCGGAGATTCCCGGCCCGTCAAACGAAATGAGCAGGGAACGGCGTCCGCTGTGATAGTCGCTATTGTCGAAGGTCAGGCCGACGCCGGACTGTTTTTCATAGCGCCAGTCGAAGCCGTTGTTTAGGACCGTGAGACTGAAATTGGGATTCACCACCAGGTTCGACGGAGAAGGCAGGTAAGATCCGAACCCGAAGCGATTGACGAGTTGCTGCCAAACCAACACAGCCTCGTCGACTTCCTTGTGCAGGATGAGATAGCGGATGTAATTGTTGGCCGTGTTCTGGTCGAAGGGCTGATGCGATTGGATGAGCGCGTCCCAGACTTTCTTTGTGCCGGCGGTTTCGTCTTTCGCTTCGAGCAAGCTGAGAAAACTCGCGAAGGCATCGCTGCGCACGGGCAGAACGGTCTGCAGAATTGAGTCGACGTCAGGGTTGATGCGCCAGCAGAACTGCAGCGCGGCATCTTCCAGCGAGGTGTCGTTGGCAATCACGACGCGAAACTCGCGCAGTGCTTTTTCGTTTTCGCCCCGGACCAGGTAGAGATTGGCGGCTTCCCAGGCCACGTCGGGCGTCATGGCATCAGCCTGGATGGCATGTTCGAGAGCCGAGGTTTGATTGTTGATATCCCCAAGCACCTGGTAGGCGCTGGCCAGATCGAACCAATAGCGCGCGGAGTGCGGATTGAGTTGCACCGCGGCGCGGTACTGGCCGACGGCGGAAGCGGGATCGCGCGCTACCAGGTCGTAGTAGCGGCCGAGATGGTTGCGATATTCGGCGTTGCCGCGATCGAGCCAGGCCGCGCGCTCCAGGCTGCTGCGTTCGGCCTGGCTTCCCAGCCAGGCGGCGACGAATAGAACGCATGCCATGGCAACGTAAGCGAAAGCCGCGAGGGCGCTGACGGCCAATAGCATCCGCTTGCGAGCGGGAGTTTTGAGAGAAACATTCATGCGCTAACGCTGACCCTGCAAGCTATGCGCTGCTCGACGATGGAGAATGGCCTTCAGCATCGTTCTCATCATCCTCGTGATCGTCATGTCCCGACGACTCGCCGGAAGAATCTTCATCGCGATAATAGCGGGCGTACTTGCCCTGATATTCGTAGTAGTAGTAATAGTCCGGGGATGTGAGATCGACGGCGTTGAGCAGGACGCCCACGACCTTGGCGTTGACCTGCATCAGCACATCGCGCGAGCGGCGCAGCGACTGCTTGGTGGTCTGGCCGGAGCGGATGACCAGCACTACGGCGTCGGCGCGCGGCGAGAGCACGACCGCATCGGTCACCGAGAGCGACGGCGGAGTGTCGATGACGATGTGATCATACTGCTCACGCAGTTGCGCCAAAACGTCTCGCATGTTGGCAGATGCCAGCAGTTCGGCGGGATTGGGCGGTGGTGTTCCCGCCGGCATGATGAACAGGTTGGGAAGCAAAGGGCTGTGCGTGATCGCCTGCTCCATGGTGATGCTGCCGGTCAGAACATTGCTGAGTCCGCTGTGCGGCCCCATGCCGAGGGTTTTGTGAATGCTGGGACGGCGCAGGTCGGCATCGATCAACAGCACGCGCACGCCTTTCTGCGCCAGCACCACTGCCGTGTTGATGCTGGTGGTAGTCTTGCCTTCCTGAGGCAAGGCGCTGGTGACCATGATGACTTTGGGAGGATGGCCCAGGTTCGACAACAGCAGAGAAGTTCGCAGAGCGCGATAGGATTCCGCCATCTGCGATTGGGGGCGGACCTGCGTGATCAATTCCACCGATTCCTTGGAAGTTGCAATCACCAGGCGCTTAGGCTGCGGGCCTTCGCGCGCCATTTTGGATCCAAGAGGAATCATTCCCAGCGACGCCAGGCCGGAAATCATCTGCGCCTGTTCAGTGGTGCGTACTGTATTGTCGAGGCCCTCGAGCAGGAACGCCAAGCCGATACCGGAGGCCAGGCCAAGCACCACCGCAAACATCAGGTTGCGCGGGATGTTGGGCTCGACCGGGCCAAGCGGGGGACGGGCGCTATCGACAATGCGGAAGTTGTTGGACTTCAAGCCGGCGGAGACGCCTGCTTGTTTCAATTTTTCCAGCAGACCTTCGTACAGCTGGCGATTGGTATCGACGTCGCGCTTGAGCAGGGTGTACTCGATGGCACTTTCGTTGAGCTTGTTGGCCTCCTGCTTCTGTTTTTCGAGCGCGTCACGGAGCATGCTTTCGCGTTGCAGCGCGGCCGTGTACTGGCCGCGGAGTTTGCTCACAATCTTTTTCAATTCCGCCTGAATCTGCGACTCGATTTCTTTTAGCTGATTGTTGATCCCGTTGAGCTTGGGATAAGACGGACCGAACTGGGTGTTGAGATCGGCGGCCTGGATCTTCAGGTCCACCTCACGGGCGCGCAGGGTTTCGAGCAATTGTGAAGGCGATTGCGAGCCTGTGTCCTGAATGCCGCCGACGTTGGAGACAATGGCCTCGGGATCTCCGGACTCCACCATGCGGTAAATGGCTTCCTTATCCATGCGGTCGCTTTCGGCCGAGGTCAGCTCTTTGTTGAGTTCGTCCAGCTTGGCGGTGATGATGTTGGTCTTCTCGTCGGTGCCCAGAATCTCGTGCTCTTTTTGGTAGCGCACCAGCTTTTCCTGCGAGGTCTCCACTTTCATCTGCAGATCCACGAGCTGTTTCGAGAGCCAATCCGAAGCCTGCATGGTCGATTCGAAGCGGGCTTTGAAATTGTTCTCGACATAGGTCTGCATGAGCGTGTTGACGATGTTGGCCGCCATCTGCGGGTCGGCGCTGCGATAGTGCACTTCGATGATGCGGGTGTTCGGACTGAGGGCCACGCGCAGCCCGCCTTTGAAGCTGCCCACCATGGCTGCGGCCCGCGCGGGATCGCTCTGCAGCGGGTCGGGGGAAAGATCGAGGGAAGAGGGAGCCGGGGGCGCCGCACCGCCGCCGAATGCCGCTTGACGATCGAGACTGAGTTCGCGGATGACCTGCATGGCCAGCAGATCGCTTTGCAGAATGCGGAGTTCGGTTTCCAGTTCGGTGGGATCGTAATAGTCCAGGCTGAAGGTGGCCGAGTTCTGAAAGTTCAGGCTGGCATCGGGCTTGTTGATTTCAATTGTGCCGCCGGCCTCATAGATCTTGGTCATCCGGAGGCTGGCGATGGCGACCACGGAGAAAATGGCGACCAGACAGCCGACGACGATCCACTTACGCTTCAGCAGGATACGAAAAGACTCCCCAAGTGCGGACTCCTGCGAAGGAAGCTCGGGGTAAAAGCGCGAAGGCCGGCCCGAGTCCTGGTGCTGGGTCGGTTGCATTTCGCGAACAATGGGATTACTCGCCGGAACGAGGGGCCCGAAATCCATGCCTGCTCCTCAACGTTTTCTTACCGCCCCGGCCTAACAAGGCCAGTATTGCACACCACAAGTTTGTCCCGGGTCGAAGAGGCTGGTCTATCGCGCAGGGAGTTATCGATTCAAAGGAACTGGAAGTCGCTGCACATTCTAGCATTGGCTGAGGAAAATGCGGGCGAAATTTGGCCAAGCAATTCTAATCTCGCGCGAGTGCGGATCGATTCGCGCGAAACTCCGCTATACTAGCCTGCAACCGCGGAGCGCACGCTTTTAATTTCACAAGAAGTCATGAGGCCGAGGGGATGAATTGGTCGGAACAGGCTGTTCTGGTGACGGGCGGAACGGGCTCGTTCGGCAGGAAATTTGTGGAAATCATGCTGGCCGAGTATCGGCCCAAGCGCCTGGTGATCTTCAGCCGCGACGAACTTAAGCAGCACGATATGCGATCGGCCGGCCTGGACCATCCCAGCCTGCGTTATTTTCTGGGTGACGTGCGGGATGCGTCCCGGCTGGAGCGCGCCTTCGCCGGAATTACCGTGGTAGTGCACGCGGCCGCGCTGAAGCAGGTGCCGGCGTGCGAGTACAACCCGTTTGAGGCGATCCAGACCAACATCATGGGCGGCCGCAATGTGATTGACGCGGCCATCAATCAGGGCGTGCGCCGCGTGCTGGCGTTGAGCACGGACAAGGCGGTCAATCCCATCAATCTTTACGGCGCGACCAAACTGTGCGCGGAAAAAATGTTTGTGCAGGCCAACGCCTATGCCGGGGCGCAGGAATCGCGATTCAGTTGTGCGCGCTACGGAAATGTGGTGGGAAGCCGGGGCAGCGTGATTCCCGTATTCCAGCAGCAGCGGCAAACCGGCCGAATCACGTTGACCGATCCGCGCATGACCCGCTTCTGGCTCACGCTCGAACAGGGCGTGCGCTTTGTGCTGAGCAGCCTCGAGCAGATGCACGGCGGAGAAATCTTTGTGCCTAAGATTCCCAGCATGCGGCTGCTCGACTTAGCGGAGACGATCGCGCCCGGATGCGAGATCGAAACCATCGGCATTCGTCCCGGCGAAAAGCTGCACGAAGTTCTGGTGTCGGAGGACGAAGCGCGGAACACGCTGGAAGTGGAAGACCGCTACGTGATTCAGCCTTCGCATCCCTGGTGGAAGCGCGAGAACTGGGTCAACGGCACGCCGTTGCCCGAAGGCTTTCGCTACGCCAGCGATACCAACGAACACTGGCTTTCGAATCGCGAACTGCAGGCACTGATCGGGTCGGCGTCGGCGTCCTCTGTGCGCGAGGAAGCGCCGGTCCCGTTACGAATTCCCGCCTAGTCAATCCTTATGAGTACGATTTCGGTCAGCCCGCAGACTCTCGCGATCGATGGGGGATCGCCGGTTCGTTCGACCTTTCTTCCTTATGGGCGGCAGTCGATCGATGACGACGACATTCAAGCTGTGGTGGACGTGCTGCGCTCGGATTGGCTGACTACCGGATCCAAGGTCGCGGAGTTCGAAGAATCCTTCGCGGCTTATGTGGGCACGAAGCATGCCGTAAGTTTCAGCTCCGGCACCGCAGCGTTGCATGCAGCCGCTTTCGCGGCAGGATTGAAACCGGAGGATGAAGCGATCACTACCACGCTGACCTTCGCTGCGACCGCGAACTGCGTGCTGTATCAGGGAGCGACTCCCGTGTTCGCGGATGTATGCCCGGATACTCTGAATCTCGATCCCGAACGACTCACGGCGAAAATTTCTTCCCGCACCCGTGCGATTCTCCCGGTCGATTATGCCGGACATCCGGCGGACTTGACGCCGATTCTGGAAATTGCCAAGCGGCATGAGTTGATCGTGATTGAAGATGCCTGTCATGCTCTGGGCGCTGAGTATGCGGGACGGCGCGTTGGCGGAATCGCCGATATGACTGTCTTCAGCTTTCATCCGGTGAAGCACATTACGACCGGCGAAGGCGGTATGGTCGCCACGAACAACGAAAAGTTTGCCGAAACCATGCGCCGCTTTCGCAATCATGGAATCTCCAGCGAGGCGCGGCAGCGGCAGAGTGCAGGGCAGTGGCATTATGAGATGGTTCTGCTCGGATTCAACTATCGTCTTCCGGACGTAGCTTGCGCGCTGGGGATTCAGCAGTTGAAAAAACTGAACGCGAACCTGGCGCGGCGGCGCGAAATCGCGGCGCGCTATACCGAAGCGTTCCGCTCGCTTCCGGGCGTGATTCCGCCGGTCGTGCGTGCGGCATCGAATCCGGCGTGGCATTTGTATCCCATCCGGCTGGACCTGGAAAAGCTGACGGTAGATCGCGCGCAGATTTTTCGGGCGCTGCGGGCTGAGAATGTCGGCGTGAACGTTCACTACATTCCGGTGCACCTGCATCCGTACTACCGGGAACGCTTCGGATACCAGGGTGGAGAATTTCCGGTTGCAGAAGACGCGTACGCGCGGCTGATCAGTTTGCCGATGTTTCACGGCATGAAAGACCAAGATGTTGAAGACGTGATTCAGGCCGTCGCGAAAGTGGCAGGAAGTTATCGACGGTCGGGGGAGAACGATTGAGAATCGTCGCCATCATTCAGGCGCGCATGGGAAGTACGCGCCTCCCTGGCAAGGTGCTCCTGGACCTTGCGGGCGAGACCGTGCTGGCGCGGGTTGTGCATCGTCTGCGGCGGTGTAGCGGGATCGACGAAATTCTGGTCGCGACCACGGACATGCCGCCGGACGATGCGATCGTGGCGGAATGCCGGAAGTGCCAGGTGCAGGTTGCGCGCGGGGATCGGGACGATGTGCTTGATCGCTATTACCGTGCTGCACAGTTGACGAAGGCAGAAATCGTGGTGCGCATCACGTCGGATTGTCCGCTGATCGATCCCGCCGTTACTGACAAAACGATCGCGGCCTACCTGGAGGCGCGCCCAGACTACGCTTCCAACGCGCTGGAGCGCACTTATCCGCGCGGTCTGGATACGGAAGTTTTTTCGTTTGATACTCTGGCGCGAGCCTGGAGCGAAGCGCGGAAGTCGTATGAGCGGGAGCACGTCACGCCTTACATTTATGAGCGTCCGGAAATTTTCAAGATTCTTTCGGTCAAGGGAGATGACGATCTCAGCACTCATCGGTGGACCGTGGATACGCCGGAAGACCTGGAATTGGTTCGCGCCATTTATACGCGTCTGGGCAACAAGCCGGATTTCTCATGGCGCGACGTTCTCGCCGCGGTGGAGCGCGAGCCTGAGTTGATGGAACTGAATCGTCATGTCATGCAGAAGGCCTTGCACGGCTGATGCTGGGGAAGTTACTAATTCGCGCCGATGCCAGCGTCGCCATGGGCACCGGCCACGTAATGCGATGTCTGGCGCTGGCGCAAGCTTGGCAGGATGCGGGCGGACAAGCAGTCGTCGCTGCGGCAGAGCTTACGGAAACCATCCGCGCGAGGGTGTTGTCCGAAGGCTGTGAAATTGCTGCTGTTGCGGGCACGCCGGGAGGAGTTGAGGACGCCACTCACACGGTTGCCATTGCGCGTGAGCAGGATGCCGCCTGGGTTGCGGTGGATGGCTACCACTTCGATGGGGCCTACGAGCAAGCCATCAAATCTGCTGGACTCAAGTTGCTCTGGCTGGCGGATGACGGCCTGGACCGGCTTTGCCAGGCTGATTTCATCCTGAATCAGAACTTCGACGCGTCCGAAAGCATGTACCCGCAGCGCGCGCCGCACACGCGGTTGCTGCTCGGATTACGCTTCGTGCTTTTGCGCAGGGAGTTTCGAGCATGGAGCACCTTGAGGCGTGCAGCGTCTCCGGAAGTGCGGAAAATTCTGGTCAGCATGGGCGGAAGCGATCCTGACAATGTTACGGGGTTGGTGATTGACGCGCTAAGAATGGTGAAGATTTCAGATTGGCAGGCAACCGTGGTTGCGGGAGGGAGCAATCCTCATTTTGAAGAGCTACAGCGGCAAAGCGCAGCTGCGGACGGCTTGAAAATCCGTCTCGAACGAAGCGTGTTCAATATGCCGGAACTGATATCGAATGCCGATCTCGCCATCATTGCGGCAGGGGGCACACTTTGGGAGATGTTGTATCTGGCGTGCCCGGTCTTGAGCTTTGGCCGCGATCCCTTGCAGCGACGCATTCTGGATGCTCTGCAGTCTCACGGAATCGTTCGTCACCTGGGCGATCCACGAGCCATGGAGCCGGCGGGAGTCGCGGAAGCGATGGACGAGCTGTCTTCCTCGCACTCGGAGCGTGCGAGAATGGCAACGCTGGGCCGGGAACAGGTGGACGGAGAGGGCGCCAAGCGGGTCGCTGACCTGCTCGCCGGCTCAATCTGAGTTTTGCCATGACAGTGACCATGACGCCCATTACGCACTCGGATCGCGAGGCCTTCCTGCAGATGGCGGAGCGCCATTTTCGAGGGCTGAATCCCTCTTTTGTGCCGGAGCCGGACTGGTGTCAACATTACTTCGACAAGATTCTCGCCAGCCCGCGCACGCTGGCGAGATGGATTCTAGTGGATGGGGAGCGCGCGGGATTTATGCTGTTCGGCGTGGAAGAGCATCGCTTTCTGCCGCGGCTGACGGGAATGATCTATGAACTCTATGTGGCGCCGGAGTTCCGGCGCCTGGGCGTGGCGCGCCACTGTGCGACTGATGCGATCGCGGAGTTGCAATCCTATGCGCCATCGAAGATTCAACTCGAAGTGATGGAAGAAAACGAGGGCGCCAAGGCGCTTTGGATTTCGCTGGGTTTTTGCAAAGTGAGTGAACGCTACGTGCTGCTGCAGGAAAAACCGTGAAAGTTGCAATTTCACAGCCGGGATATCTGCCGTGGAGCGGATTCTTCGACCTTATCGATCAGGTGGACCGCTTCGTTCTGCTTGACGATGCGCAGTTCGTCCGGCATTCCTGGGATCATCGAAACCGGGTCAAAGGCCCGGCGGGACTCCAGTGGTTGACGGTGCCGGTTGTTTTTCGCGGCAGGTTCGGGCAATCGCTGATGGAGACGGAAATCCGGGAGACGGAATTCGCCGAGAAGCATCTCCGCGCCGTGGAGGTGAATTATGGCAGAACGCCGTACTTCGACCATTATTTCGGAGTGCTGAAGCAAATTGTCGAAACCTGGGGGCGAAGGGAAAAGCTCATCGACCTGAACCTAACGCTCATCCAGTGGCTGGCGAGCGAACTCGGCGTGCAGACAGAGATGGTGCGATCGTCAACCCTGGGTGTGGAAGGGAAGCGGTCCGAGCGGCTGGTGTCGATGTGCAAGCTTCTAGGCGCTACAGACTACGTGTCGCCGCGCTCGGCGTTGTATTTGCTGGAAGATCTCGGCATGTTCGCCGAAAACGGACTCGGAGTCTGGTTTCAAAACTACACTCATCCGGAATATGAGCAGCGGTTTCCTCCGTTCGCGTCCCATGCTTCGGTGCTGGATCTGCTATTGAATAAAGGTCCGGAAGCGGCTTCGATTATGCGCAGTGGACGCGGGCCTGCCTTCACTGCAGAACAGGTGCGCGCGATGCCGGCTGCATGCGAGGCATCGTTGTGAAGGACTCACTGGCAAGGCCGAATTCCAAGGCGTACGTGCTGGCCGGTTGCCGGCCCTGGAATCGGCGGCTGTTCGATGAAGTGGTAAGCGGGTACGAAGGCGAGTGGCATTTCGCCGGCTCGCGGGAAGAATTAACCGCTGCTCGCTTGCGATCCATCCAGCCGCGATATGTTTTCTTTCTGCATTGGTCATGGAAAGTGCCGGACGAAATCGTGAATGCTTTTGAGTGCGTTTGCTTTCACATGGCTGACGTTCCGTATGGGCGCGGCGGCAGTCCGTTGCAGAACCTGATTGTGCGTGGGCACAAGAAGTCGGTAGTCAGCGCGATGCACATGACCAATGAGTTCGACGCCGGCCCTGTCTATGGGAAGGAGCCGCTCTCTTTGGAAGGGAACGCGGAGGAGATCTACCTGCGTGCGGGACAGTTGTCGGCTACGATGATGGAACGGATCGTCCGTCAGGAGCCAAAACCGCTGCCCCAGAAAGGCAGAGCCGTGAACTTCAAACGCAGAAAACCGGAGCAGAGCAGGGTTGGCAAGCTCTCTTCCCTGGAAAAGCTTTACGACCGGATTCGCATGCTGGACGCGGAAGGATATCCGCGTGCGTTTCTGGAGCAGAATGGGTTCCGCTTCGAATTCAGCCGGGCGGCGCTCTACGACGGACGCATTGTCGCCGATGTCACGATCACGCCAGCGCATGGCAAGGAGTCGCGCAAGTGAAAGTGCTGGTGATCGCGGCTCATCCGGACGATGAGATTCTGGGTTGCGGTGCGACGGCGGCTCGTCTGGTGGCGGAAGGCCACGAAGTGCACTTCGCAATTCTGGGCGAGGGGATGACCTCGCGGCATGCCAGCCGCACCGAAACAGCGGCGAGCCAACTGGAGGATCTGCGCCGGCATGCCCATGCGGCGGCGGCGAAGGTTGGCGTGAACAGCCTGAGTCTGCACGGACTGCCCGACAATCGTCTGGACACACTGCCGTTGTTGGAGGTGGTGAAGATCGTCGAAGAACTAGTGGATCGGCATGCGCCCGCGGTGATCTACACGCATCACGCTGGCGATTTGAATATCGATCATGGCGTGGTGGCCCGCGCAGTATTGACGGCCACGCGTCCCCTGGCAGCATGTCCGGTACGAGAGATCTATGCGTTTGAGGTGCCGTCTTCCACAGACTGGGCATTTCGATGCATCGAACCGGTGTTTCGCCCGAACGTGTTCGTTGACGTGACCCGCGGGCTTGAAGCCAAGATTGCAGCGATGGAATGCTATGAGAGCGAGGCGCGCGCATTTCCTCACCCGCGCTCGCCTGAGGCGTTGCGCGCCACCGCGATGCGCTGGGGCAGCGTTGCCGGGTGCGCAGCGGCAGAGGCCTTCGAGCTCATTCGCTCCGTGCGATTGTCTGAGACTGAGAAATGACAGAAGAAATCAGAATCGGAGGGCGCAGCATTGGACCCGGTCATCCGGTGTATTTGATTGCCGAGGTATCGGCGAACCACAATCAGGATTTCGACCGGGCGGTGCAGATCATTCATGCCGCGAAACACGCCGGAGCCGACGCGGTTAAGCTGCAGACCTACACGCCCGATACCATGACGATGGCCAGCAGCCGTCCGGAGTTTCTTATCCGCGGCACCATCTGGGATGGCCAGAATCTGCACGAGCTCTACAAAGAAGCCTACACTCCGTGGGATTGGCAGCCTCGGTTGAAGAAAATCGCTGACGATCTTGCGATCGATTTATTTTCCACTCCATTCGATGTCACGGCCGTTGATTTTCTGGAAGAGATGGAAGTCCCGGCGTACAAGCTAGCTTCGTGCGAACTGGTCGATATTCCCCTTATTCAGAAAATTGCGCGAACGGGCAAGCCGCTGATTATGTCGACAGGCATGGCGACGATCGAGGAGATTGAAGAAGCGCTGCGCGCCGCGCGGGATGCCGGCGCCCGAGAGATTGCGTTGCTCAAGTGCACAAGCGCATACCCGGCGCCGCCGGAGGAGATGAATCTACGGACGATTCCGGAACTGGCGCGGCGTTTCGGCGTGCCGGTGGGCCTTTCTGATCACACGATGGGGATTGCGGTTCCAGTCGCCGCGGTTGCGTTGGGAGCGTGCATCATCGAAAAGCACTTAACTTTATCGCGCAACGATCCGGGACCGGATAGTGCGTTCTCGCTGGAGCCGCAGGAATTCAAAGCCCTGGCCGAAGCGGTGCGCGTGGGCGAAAAGGCTCTGGGCAAAATTCAGTTGGGATGCGGCGCAGAGGAAGCGAAGAGCCGGGTGTTTCGCCGGTCGCTATTCGTGGTGCAGAATGTGAAACGCGGAGAATTGTTCACCGCGGAAAATGTGCGTTCCATCCGTCCCGGACATGGTTTGCATACGCGGCACCTGCCGGAAGTGCTGGGCGCGCACGCCGTATGCGACATTGAGCGCGGAACTCCGCTAAGCTTTGACTTGGTCCAGCGATGAGAGTTGTCAGTCCCTTCCTGAAGAAAATTCTTTATCCGGCGTTATCGCAAGCCGGAGCTTTCCGCCGCGGGGCGGACGGCGGGCTTGCGGTGGTGACTTATCACGGTGTGATTCCGCAAGGCTATGAACCGGTGGACCCAGGTTTCGATGGGAATCTGATTCCCTCTGAGTCGCTCATTCGGCAACTGCGCCTGCTTAAGTCGCATTACAACCTGGTCGCGCCGGACGATGTGCTGGCGTGGCGTGAAGGCCGCCAAGAGTTGCCCCCGCGGGCCGTGCTGTTGACGTGTGACGACGGACTGGTGAATTGTCTGACGGACATGCTGCCGGTGCTGCAGCGGGAAGATGTGCGTTGCCTCTTCTTCGTAACCGGCGCATCCGCTGGGAATGCGCGGACGATGTTGTGGTATGAAGAACTGTTTCTGCTTTTCTTCCGCGCGCCGGCGGTGCCCTTCGAGATTTCCGCTGCGGGAGTCGAAATACACGGTGAGCTTCGGTCGCAACCAGAGCGGCGTGCGATCTGGTGGAGCGCGGTCAAACGGTTGTCGCAAATCGACCGGGAGACGCGCGAATTGTTTGTGGATGCGGCTCGCAAACGGCTTTCGATGGACGTACGCCCCGATTTCGAGGCGGAGAATTTGCCTTCATTTCGCCGATTCGGATTGCTGACCGCAGACGAAATTCGGAAGCTGTCTGCTGCCGGCATGACGATCGGCGCCCACACTCTTAGTCATCCTGTGTTGTCACAGGCGCCTTCCGAAATTGCGCGGGTTGAAATCTCCGGATGCAAGTCCGTGTTGGAATCCGTTTTGCAGATGCCGGTTTGGGCGTTAGCCTATCCGTTTGGCGATCCACACTCCGTAACTTCCGAGGTGCTGGCGATGGCCGAAGCTGCTGGCTTTCAAACCGCATTCCTCAATTATGGCGGCGGACTGGGCGCGGATTTGCCGGCATTCGCCATGCCGCGGATTCATGTTACGGCCGACATGAGTCCGGCGGAACTGGAAGCGCACGTCTCGGGATTCTATGGACGGCTACAGAAACGCGCCGGCCGGGACTCGGCGTTGGTGTTGCGCACTTCCGCATCGCGGCAATCATGATGGAGCGCAGCGGCGATCCCAATCTGCAGATCTACAATGCTCCGCAAGTTGCCGCTCACTATGCTGCGCTCGATTACCTGACCCCGTGCGAGCGCCTTTTGTTTCAGACTTACATTCCGGCTGAGAGCGATGTGCTCGACCTCGGCGTTGGCGGAGGCCGAACCACCGCATATCTGGCGCAAAGGGCAAAGAAGTATGTTGGCGTCGATTACGCGCCGGCGATGATCGAAGCTTGCAGGGCACGATTTCCCGAAATTGAGTTTGCGGTTGGAGATGCCTCGGATCTGTCGGCCTTTCCAGAAAATTCGTTCGACGCTGTGGTGTTTGCCTTCAACGGCATCGATTACCTCATCCCCGACCAGGCGCGCAAAAAATGTCTGGAACATATTCTCAGGATCTTAAGGCCGGGTGCGGTGGTAATTTTCTCGTCGCATAACCCGCGTGCCGTGCTGATTCGCGTGCGGGGAAATGGTGAACGGCTGCGAGCGTTAGCGAGGCAATTCTCGGCAGGTTCAGAATTGTTGTGCGCGGCGCTGGCCTGGTTGTTAATTTCCGTTCGAGGGGCGGTATCGTTCGGCCAATCGGGATGGGCAACTTTGAAACGCGCTTTTCGAAGACTTCCTACGCGCGCGTTTTGGCGCGGAGAGGGAATCCTAATCGATCCCTCGCATGGAGGGCTGCTGACGCACTATTGGATTCCTGATCGCGTAGTGGCCGAGTTGACCGGCTTGAACTTTGGTTTGGTTCGTATTTTAGGCGATGATCTTTTGAACGACGATCTTTTGGATGACGATCACGCCGAGCGAAGTCATCCTTATGCCACCGATTGGTACTATTACGTATTCGCGAAGACCTTGAGCAAGTGAATTCAACAGGTAGTGACCGGACCGTGCGACTCGTCCTGCTGCAGGAAATCCCGGAGGATGGAGAGTTCTCTGAGCAGTGGAATGCTCTGGCGCGGAGCATCCCGCAGACGCAGGTTTTCTACACGCACGAGTGGGCGTTAGCGGTGCATCGTGCTTATCACCGGACGCTTCATCCGCTCCTCTATCTGGCATATGACGAGGCGGAATCCTTGTGCGGTCTGGTCGCACTGGCCCGCGACTCCGAGCGCAGAGTTTCGTTCCTGTGCGCCACGACCGGAGACTATTGCGATTTTCTCAGCCTGCCGGAGCACAAGATGGAGTTTGTTTTGTCTGTGCTCGCGGATCTGAGCACGCAAGGTCTTGAAGAAATTACGCTGACCAACCTGCCGGCTGACTCCGGCACGGCGGCGGCGCTCGCGGCGGCGGCGAGCCGGAATGGATATCACTGTTTTGCCCGTACGGCCTATGAATGCGCGCAGGTAGTGCTCGCTCGGCTGGAGCGGCGTCCGGGAGAAAAGCAGCCCATGCTCCCGCGAAAAAAAATGTTGCGCCGCTTTCTCAACGCCATGGGTCGCGAGACTCCGGTCCGGCTTGATCATGCGCGATCCTGGGAAACGATCGAGTCCATCTTGCCGGAATTTATCCGCGCTCACGTGGCGCGGTTCCTGCTCACAGGACGTATCAGCAACATGGCGCGCCCCGAACGGCGCGTCTTTCTGCAGGAGTTGGCGAAACTGCTTTCCACACGCGGTTACATCGCTCTGACACGGATGATCACGGACCGGGCTTTCGCTTGGAATTACGGGTTTCAATTTCAAGGCACATGGTTCTGGTACCAGCCTACCTTCGACAGCGATCTGGAAAAATACTCGCCCGGCTTTTGTTTGCTGGCCAAGCTTATCGAGGAAGCCTCCGAAGACGCCGCGATCCAGATCGTCGATCTCGGTCTGGGCGCGGAAGAGTACAAGGAACGCTTCGCCAACCAGATGAGGCAGACCTTGTATGTGACGTTGCGCGCCTCGGGGGCGCAACACATTCGCGAGGTTCTGCGATACCACGCTGCGAATTTGGTGAAGGCTTCTCCCGGGCTGGAAGCGGCGGTTCGCGCGAGCGCTAAGCGCCTTGGCGAATTTCGCGCGAAGGCAACAGCCGGCGGCGCGGTTACGGCGCTTGTCGACCTGGCGATGCGATGCGGAAGTGCCGTTGTCTCAAAAACAGAAGTTTTCTTTTTCGACGGCTGTGGCGTGTCTTCCGCCAACTCTGGCCGCGCGCAACTGCAGTCGATTGATCTGGCGCTACTGACTTCCGCGGTTATGCAGTACGTTGACGACCAGGCTACGCTCGACTACCTGCTGCGGGCTGCATCACGCCTGCGGGAAGGCAAGTCGGAAGGGTTTGCGTTGCTCGATGCCGAGAGCGCTGTCGTGCACTTCGCCTGGGTGACCGGGTTCGAGGGCTTCTTTCTTTCGGAATTGAATGACAGCGTAAAAGCTCCCTCGCCGGAATCCGTGATGCTGTTCGATTGCTGGACTCCCGCGTCTGTAAGAGGAAAAGGTTTTTATGGCCAAGCCATCAGGCTCATTGCGACGCTCATGATTGAAAGAGGCAAGCAGCCATGGATTTTCAGCGCCGCGACCAATGTCGCTTCGGTTCGGGGTATTGAGAAGGCGGGCTTCCAGCGCCGCTATTCTTTGGTGCGACGGCGGATTTTGGGTTGGCAAGCCATCGGCGGTGCAGTACCCTTACCGCGCGCTGTGCACGCGGAGGAGGCGTCAGCCCGCGTCTGAGTGGCGACGGCTAATCATGCGCACACTTCTGCTGCATCCGGAGGATTCGCCGTTGCGCGGGCCATGGTCCCGCCAGCGCTGGGACCTGATCGTGGACCTCGGGAAATCTTCTCTCTTCTCGGAAGAAGAATGGTCGTGCCGGTGCGGTTGCCCGATTCTGCGCGCGGAAACTTTCCGTGCCAGAGTGCCGGACGCGAAGGCGGTACGGCAGATTTTCTCCTTCGGGCGCGGACAGTTGCTTGATGAAGAAGGCATCGATTGGTGGGATTTGACATCTCTGCTGATTGCGCCGGAAGTCCTTTCGCTGCTCACGATCAACAGACTGGCGGCCGCCCTCGATTCCAAATCGGAAATATGGGCGACGCGCCGCGGAGAGTCTGTAACCCTGCTGGAATGTCTGCTCAAGGTTTCGATTCGAAATTTCGGAAGCGGCCCCTGGGATCGGATGCAATCGCGAACCGCGCATTATGCAAGCCTGCTGCGCCGGTTTTCAGCGGCGCAATTTACTGAAATTCTTCTGGATAAATATGATTCCGGCTATCAATGGCGGTCGCGATTGTCGGCTCCGCCTGAAAAGTGTTCGAAGCCGGTCGTGCTGCTGCCCAGCGCGTACGGAAACGTGTCGCGCATGGTGTCCGCTTATGCGCACATGCTTCCTTCGCAAGCTTTCCTGATGATCGCGACACGGGAAAGTGCGAAGCGATTCACTGTAGCAGCCAATATCAGCGTCCGTGATCTCGCCGCTTACGCCAAGGGACAGTTTCCGGCGGGCGAGATCGAAGCGCTCCTGGCTCGCTGGACAAATCTGAAAGCTGATTTGCAGTCCGTGCCGGAGTTGCGCTTACTGGATCGAGCGGGAGTTCTGAATCGTTTTCCCGGTTGGATTCGCGATGGCCTGTGTGCGCGTAATGCCTGGCGCGAAGTACTCGAGCGCGAACCCGTCTGCGGCGTTCTCTGCGGCGATGACAGCAATCTGTTCACCCGGCTGCCCGTTCTGCTCGCCGCACGCAGAGGCATTCCAACCGTGGATTTTCATCACGGCGCGTTCGATGGCCGCTATCTGCTCAAAGAACTGCCGTGCGATCTGTATCTCGCCAAGAACGAGATGGAGCGCGATTATTTGTTGCGGGTGTGTGGGCTTCCAGCAGAAAGAGTGGCGTTGGGCGCGCCGTCAACAACGGTTTCGTCGCGAAAGATCGGAGACACGAATCGACCCTCGGCAATCTTTTTTTCGGAACCATACGAAGTGGCCGGAATGCGTGCCGATGAGGTCTATCGCGAAATCCTGCCGCCCTTGCTGCAAGTCTGTCGCGGGAACGGGCTTAGCCTCAGCGTGAAACTGCATCCCTTCGAGAGCCCCGCCCAGCGCGAGAAAATTGTCCGCGAAGTTCTTGGTTCCGAGAACAGCAGGAGCGTCCGTGTCATTGACGGGCCGCTTACTCAGGAACTGCTGGCGCAGGCGCGGTTCGGGCTTACGGTGGAATCCACAACTGTGATCGACTGCCTCGTCAACGGCGTGTGCTGCTTCTTATGCGGATGGCTTTCGCTTTCGCCGTATGAATACGCGCAACAGTATGCCCGCTTCGGAGTGGGAGAAGTGCTCGACTCTGCCAGCCAAATGGAAAGCATTCCGCGCCGGTTAGCGGATTGTGAAGCCAGACCTGCCTCGCGTTTTGAACTTTCCCAACCCGTTGACCCTGAGAGGTTGCGGCGGTGGCTGACTGAGCGCTCGCCGGCCAGCGTGAGGTCCGCCTCATGAACGACGTTGCCAGCAACGCGCCGCCGGTCCAGGTTGCTGACGCGGCGCAGCAGTTCCGCAGCCAGGTGGGACATATCTCACGCCAGTCGGGAGTCTTCTTTGCGGGAACAATCTTCACAGCCGCGCTTGGCTACTTCTTCAAAGTGTATTTGGCGCGAGTGCTGGGAGCAGAAGCGCTGGGGATTTACGCGCTGGGCATGACGGTGGTGGGTTTTATCGGGATTTTCAACACACTCGGGCTGCCGCAGACCGCGGTGCGCTTCGTGGCGGCTTACCTGGCTGCAGGAAAGTTCAGGGAACTGCACGCACTGCTATGGCGCGGCGCGGGATTGCTGGTGGCAGCGAATGTTGTGCTGGCGGTGTTGTTGCTGATCTTTGGCAAGGTGATCGCCATTCACCTTTACCATTCAGAAGCTCTCGCCCGGAATCTGCCTTGGTTCGCCCTGATCATGTTGTTCGGAGCGATGAGCGGGTTCTACGGCAAAGTGCTCACCGGCTACCGCGACTTGAAGGTCAGAACGCTGATCGTAAATTTCATTGGCAGCCCGCTGACCATGTTGATTGCGATCACGCTGCTCTCCGCGGGCACCGGCCTTCGGGGATATCTTATCGCTCAGATCTTGAGCGCCGCCATCATTTCGATTTTGCTGCTGGCGGCGGTTTTTCGCTTTACACCTGTCGCGGCGCGATTCATGCAGCCAGGTGCTTTTCCAAAGCGCGAGGTCTGGTCCTTCTCGGCAGCGATGCTGGGGGTTGGCTTTCTGGAATTTCTGACGGCTCAGGTAGACAAGATTGCCCTTGGTTCTTACCGGGGCGCGCGCGAAGTGGGGATTTACTCGGTTGCGGCCGCGCTGGTGGTTTACGTTCCCCTGGTTCTAAGTTCCGTGAACCAGATTTTTGCCCCGACCATTGCCGATCTGCACGCTCGTAAAGAGCACGAGTTATTGGCGCGCCTGTTTCAGTCACTTACCAAATGGGTGTTGGGGCTTACGCTGCCGCTCGCATTGGTGGTCATGGTGTTCGCCCGTCCGCTGATGCGGATCTTTGGGCATGACTTCGAGTCCGGTTGGCCGATCTTGATCATCGGTACCGCCGGACAACTGGTAAACTGCGGAGTCGGTTCGGTGGGCTACTTGCTGCTTATGTCGGGCAACGAGAAACGATTGATCAAGGTTCAGGCTGCGATGGCGGCGCTGACGGTTCTCGCCTGCGTCATTATGGTTCCAAAGTTGGGGATGGTTGGGGCAGCCGCAGCCGCAGCGCTGACCAACGTCGGAACGAATGCGTGGAATCTTCTGGAAGTGCGGAAGGGTCTTGGCATTTCTCCCTACAATCGGAGTTATTGGCACCTCGTCTTCCCGACTGCTGCAACGCTAGCCATAATCGTTTTGCTGAAGAGATATGCGCTGCTATTCCATCACGACTGGCTTGCTGTCGGAATCGCGCTTGGGCTTGCATACTGTGCCTTCACGTCCGTTTTTCTCCTCATCTCCGGTCTGGATGCCGATGATCGGTTAATTGCATCCGCACTTCGGTCGCGTTTTCGCGGCGCGCTTGCCGGCTTCAAGGCGGACGCATGACGGACACTCGCGATGTGCGCCTGCCTTCCGATCTGTGTGCTGCTGCCGAAGCCAGATTCGGGGATAGATTCGGCACCCTGGAAGAATTTCTGGCGTTCGTGCTGCGTGAATTGTTGCGGCATGAATCCGCCAAGGCCGAGGAAGCCGAGCAAAGGCTGGTCGAGGAGCGACTGCGGGACCTCGGATATCTCTGACTCACCCGCGCGTTCCTGTTGAGGCCCGTTGCATCCGGCGGAATCATCGAACACGAACATGGAAACCCTGGAGGCGGTTCAGCGCGAAGGAAGGGAACGGCTGCATCCCTCCCTTGGGAACCCCAGCTGGCTTGTCTTACGCAGGCGGCGGGAAATCTTCTGCAGATGGCTGGCCCAGAGGGACGGCAAGAGTCTGGATGTGCTCGATGTGGGAGGACGAGTTCAACCCTATCGTCCGCTGCTGGAGGGGCGGCTCCGTGGCTACGTTGCGATGGATGTGCGCCGCACGCCTCTGGTCGACATAGTAGGGCGGGGCGAGGAACTTCCGCTTGCGGACAGCCGGTTCGATCTGGTCATTTGTACGCAGGTTCTGGAATATGTGCCTGAGCCTGCGGCGGTAATCGCGGAAATCCATCGCGTATTGAAACCGGGCGGATGGTTGTTGTTGAGTGCGCCCGCAATTGGAATTCGGGATTCGGACCGAGAATACTGGCGATTTCTTCCCCCTTCGTTGCGCCAGATGTTGCGCGCTTTCTGCGATGTGGAGATTGTGCCGGAAGGCGGCAGCGTCATCGGCTTCTGCCGGATGATCAACGCCGGGTTGAACGTCTTTGCCCGTTATCCTGCAGTTCGCGCCGGATTTCGGTGGAGCGTCTTTCCGCTGGTGAATCTGAGCGGAGAACTGCTGGATCTGCTGGCCCACAGTGCAAATGAACAATTGGCCGCAAACTACAGCGTCTGCGCCCGAAAGTAGACTGCGATGAATCTGGCTCGCAAAATCTGGCAACGTGGGCGGGATTTGCTGCCTGTTGCCGGGTTTCATTTCGATCGCCCGCTGCTGCTTCTGCAGAGCGACGACTGGGGCCGCGCTGGGCTGCGCGATCAAGAGACTGTGCAGCGACTCGAAGCGGCTGGCATCAAATTAGGAGAGCGGCCCTACGATTTCTATTCTCTGGAGACCGCGGAAGATCTGGCCGCTCTGACCGCCGTGCTAAAGAAGCATCGCGATTCTGCCGGACGCCATCCGTGCCTTGAAATGAATTTCATTGTTGCCAACCTGGACTTCTCACAAATGAAAGCCGATGGCGAAGGGCGGTTGCATCTTTTGCCGTTGGCTGAAGGACTCCCGCAGGGCTGGAAACGCCCGAACCTGATCGAGGGCTACAAGATGGGACTCGCGGACCAAGTCTTTGCCCCGGCTCTGCATGGAATAACGCACTTCTGCCGGTCGGCGGTGGAACGGCATGCCGCTGCGCCAACCGACCGAGGCGAGCTCCTGCGCACGCTGTGGGAAGCAGGCGTCCCATACGTTCACTGGCGCATGCCCTGGATCGGATACGAATATTGGGATCCGGAGAAGACAGACGAGCAAGGATTTCTGCCGCCGGATCAGCAACGCGAACTCATCGGCGATGCGGTGGGTGCGTTTGCGAAATTGTTTTCTTCACTGCCGCGCTCGGCATGTGCCCCGGGATATCGCGCGAACGACGATACTCACCGCGCCTGGGCAGAACATGGAATTCGTGTAGCGCAAAACGGACCGGGATCGGTCACACCGCCACACTTCGACCGCAACCAAATTTTGCACCTTTCGCGGACGGTGGAGTTTGAACCGGCGGTCGATCCCGCCTTTGCAGTCGATGCCTGCCTGCGCCACGCTGAGCGTTGTTTCGCCGCCGGTATTCCGGCCATTCTCTCAGTGCATTCCATCAATTTCCACTCCGCGGTGCGAGACTTTCGCACCCGCTCGTTGCAACTGCTCGACGAATTCCTCGCGGCTCTTGAGTCGAAACACTCCGGCCTGCTGTATCTTCACAGTGAAGATCTTCACGACTTGGTGGTAAATGGTGAATATTCTTCGCAGCCAAGCGGGGTTCAGGTGAACGTGAAAAAGCGGAATTTCACCAAGGCTGGATTCGCGCGCTCTCAGCACATCGATGGATAGAAAACGATCGATCCTATTAGTAACGGTGGATTGTCTGCGGGCCGACCACGTCGGCTTCATGGGATACGAGCGCCCGACCACACCCTTCCTGGATTCGTTGGCTGGCGAAAGTTTTGTATTCCCCGCCGCGATTGTCGCTGGCGCTCCCACCTATTATTCGTTACCCGCGATCATGGCATCGCGCTATCCGTTGGCGTTGGGGCGTGACGTGTTGGGACTTGGTCCCGCCGAGCCCACTCTGGCATCGGTTCTCCAGCAGTCAGGATACGCGACCGCATCCTTCGCAGCCGCGAATCCTTATATTTCCTCGCGCTTCGGCTATGAGCGCGGCTTCGATACCTTCCGCGATTTTCTGGAAGAAGAGCCTGCTCCTCTGACGAATGAGACGGCGAACGCCGCTGCAGGCTGGGCGGGCCGGTTCAATCGCAGGTTGCAGAACGCGCTTCCTAAGTCGGGGACGTTGCGATCTGCATACGAGCAACTCTACTTCGAATATTGCCAGCGGGTGACTCCGGTGCCCGGCTCACTCGATCCCCTGCGCCGTTTTCCCGCCGCGGATGTGATTGTGGACGAGGCGTGCACGTGGCTGAAGTCGCAGAGCCAGTCTTCGTTTTTTCTGTGGCTGCATCTGATGGATCCGCACTCGCCTTACTATCCAAAAGCAGAAGCGCTTTCCCTGATGGGCGATAAGCCGCTCACGCCTTTTCAAGCGAGATATCTGAATTCGTTCTGGAATCGCTCGGATTTGCAGCCCAAGCAACTGGCGCTCCGTCGCGGAGAAATTGTTTCACTGTATGACGCCGGCATTCGCTGGGTCGATGTGCAGATGGAGAAACTTTGCAAAGCGCTGCAAGCCTTGAATCGCTGGGACGATTGCGCCTTCGCCTTCACTGCCGATCACGGCGAAGAATTTCTCGATCACGGCGGCCGCTATCATCCTCCCTCACGGCTCATGGAGGAGCTAATTCGTGTGCCGCTACTGTTGCGGGTTCCCGGCCTCGCGAAGAAGCAACTGACAAGTTCTCCGTTCAGCATGCTGCATCTTGCCCCGACTTTGCTCGATGGGGTGGGATTGTCCGCTCCCCGGGAGTTTCGTGGGCGAAGCCATTGGCACGAACTCGCAGGAGATGGTCAGTTTGATGGCGTTGCCATTTCAGAATCCGTCGCCGGCTGCACCAATCCGTTTCGCCGTGAGAATCGTCTCGGCCCGCGCGTGCTTTCCGTGCGGGAATCGCGCTTCAAGCTGCTCTTGTACTTCGATCCGTTCGCAACTGAACTTTATGATCTCGATGCCGACCCGCACGAACACGCTGCTCTGGGGCCGAGCGTGCACGAGCAGGTTCGCCGGCGCTTGCTGGAGATTGCTCGCGAACATCTTTCCCAATCGGCGGCGAACCGGAACCTGCGTGCGCGAGTGGAAGCGCAGTTACGCGATCTTCGGCTAGAATGGAAAAAACCAGCACATAATCACGCTCCAGTGGCTTCCTGACTGCGACGCGCCATTGCACCGCGAATGATCACGATCTTTACGCCGTCGTTTGCCGACGAAGCCGACACGAACGCACAAAATCTTTCAGTCAAGGAAATCGTGGTCCGCCTCGATCCCGCGCGCTTTGCCGTGACCATGCTGCATGAAGGAGTTGCTGACCCGCGCATCGCTGCCAGACCCAACACGCGGCTCATACGATGGCGCGAACACGGAAATACATTGCGCACGGCGGCCCATCTGCTGACCCACGTTCCGGACGTTTATTTTTTTCCTCGCGAAGGTCCGCTAGATTCTGCCTTTCTGAATCTGCGCCGCTGGCTGGGCTTGCCGACGGCGCTGGTGGTCCACATTGTCTCCGGCGGCCTGTACCTGCAGCCTTACGCCGCAGCGAGAGAGCGGAATATTCGACAGGCTGATGCCATTTTTGCGAACAACTCATATCTTGCCGAGCTGTTGCGGGACAAGATGGGAATCGTCGCGGCAACCATTCACAACGGCATTGATCGCCGATACTTTTTTCCTCCTGCGGCAAGGTCCGCGTCCTTGGAGCGCGTGACGGTGCTCTATGCCGGATCGCTGCGCCCGTACAAGCGTGTGCCTTTGGTGGTAGAGCAAGCCGCACAACGGCCGAACGTGACATTTCGTATTGCCGGAACCGGAGAAGAAGATCAGCTTTGCAAAAAGCTTGCCGCGGATCGCAATTGTCAGAACGTCGCATTTCTCGGGCATCTGACCTTGGCGCAATTAGGAGACGAGATGCGCCGCTCCGATATTTTTCTATTTCCCAGCGCTATCGAAGGCCATCCACAGGTCCTGGGACAAGCAGCGGCCAGCGGCTTGCCGGCAGTCGCGATGAATGTCTATCGACCCGATTATGTAGTGAACGGCAAAACCGGCTTCCTGGTTGAAACCGACGGCGAACTCGCCGAGAAGTTATCCTTGCTCATTCGCGAGCCGGAATTGAGACGCTCCATGGGGCTGGCCGCGGTCGAGCATGCGAATCAATTCGACTGGGACGTGATTGCAAAACAATGGCAGGACGTGTTTGAGCAGGTCGTGGCGAAGCGGCGCAGACATTAGCTATGTGCGGAATTTACGGAATCTTCGATCCACGATCGCCACTGGATGAGCGCCTGCGCGAATGGTCGCGGCGCGCCCAGGAGTTGCTGCTCCATCGCGGCCCCGACGACCGGGGTTGTGAGGAGCTCCTGCAGGGGCGTTGCCTGCTGGGTCACACGCGGCTCTCCATCATTGATCTTGAAGGCGGACGCCAGCCGCTGTGGAATGAAGACAAGACGGTCAGCGTAGTGTGTAACGGCGAAATTTACAACTACATTGAACTGCGCGAAGAACTCATCGCCAAAGGGCATCGCTTTCGCACGCACAGCGATTGTGAAGTTCTGGTGCACCTTTACGAGGAAAAGGGAACTGCCTTACTCGATGACCTGGTCGGAATGTTTGCGTTTGCATTGCTCGACGAAAAGAATGAGCGCCTGCTGTTAGCGCGCGACCGTTTCGGCGAGAAGCCGCTGTATTGGGCGCAGATTGGGCCGAGTGGGATTGCATTTGCCTCCGAAATGAAGGCGCTGATGCCGCTTCCGGTCGATAAGCAACTCGACGTTGCCGCCATCGCGCAGTTCCTGGCGCTGCGCTACATTCCCGCTCCGCGAACCCACTTGCTGGGAATCCGCAAGTTGAAGGCCGGGGAAGCGCTCGTCGCCGAGGAAGGGAATATCCGCAGCTGGCAGTACTGGCAACCGGAGTGGCCGCTTCATCCCTCGCCGGATGCTCCGAGCAAGCCGGATGCGGTTCGCGAAATTCGGCGCCGCTTGAGCGAGTCGGTGCGGTTGCGGCTGCGCAGCGATGTTCCCCTCGCCGCATTTCTTTCGGGAGGAATCGACTCGACGTATGTGGTCGCCACCATGCGGGAGTTGATGCCGGGACAGAGATTCAGCACGTTCTGCGCCTCGTTTGACGACGAGGAGCTCGATGAAGCGCCCTATGCGCGCATGATTGCCGAGCGCGTGGGCTCGGATCATCATGAGATTCATTTCACCACGCCGCAAATTCTGGATTCGTTCGACGCGCTCATCGATCATTACGACGAGCCCTTTGGCGACGCCTCAATGTTCCCGACCTTCGCCGTCTGCCGGGCTGCGCGCGAGCACGGCAAAGTGATGCTTTCCGGCGACGGCGGCGATGAGTGCTTTGCCGGCTATCGCGAATTCTTCCGCTACTATTCCTGGCATGGAATCAGGCGATTTCCAGGGATGAATTCGGCGGCAAAGTTCGTACGAGCCCGCTGGAAGGAGTCGTGGCGCGGCGTCGGCCTGTGGACGTTTCTCGCGTGCTCCGATTGGGAGCTGCTTTATCCCGAACCACAGAGGAACAGTTTGCTGAAGATGTTCCGCGATCCCTTCGCCGCTTTGGCCGCAGAGGGGTTGGAAGAATTGCGAACCGAAGCGCAGCACCACGCCAGGCTTTCGTATCCGCAATCGGCCATCGAGTCTTTGACGGCCGGGTATCTTCCCGAGCAGATTCTGGTCAAAGTGGATCGCGCCAGCATGAAATCGGCGCTCGAATGCCGCACACCATTTCTGGATCGCGATCTTATGGAGTTCGTCCGCTCTTTGCCTGAGCACTATCACTTTGAGCGAGGATTAGGCAAAGCCTTGCTGCGCCGGGCGCTGCCGGATTGGGTACCCGATCAGATTCGCTGGCGCGAAAAGCGCGGATTTACTCCGCCCCTCGCCACATGGCTGCGCACCACGCTCCGGCCGCAAATGGAGCAGGCCTTGCGCGACTTTCCTGCTGCACTGCGCGGCATGATTGACCTTGAGCCAGCGTGGCAAATGTTCCACGAACATCAGGCGGGAGCGGACCGCAGCGACCAACTTTTCCGCTGGCTGGTGCTGAGCCGGCGTTGCCGCGAGGTCTCGGCGGCATGAGCAACACTCCGCAATTGCCGCCAATTCTCGGCACGCCGCAATCGAACACGTCGCCTAGGATAAAGAAGCCTCTGCACGTGCTCACCCTCACGCCCTTCTATCCCAGCGCGAACGACGACGTGTTTGGTTGCTTTATCGCCGAGCAGGTCGAGGCGCTGGCGCAAGCGGGCGTGGTGAACACGGTGTTTGCCATGCAGCCGTTTTACCGAAAGAAGGTTCGCCCGCGTTCGGGCGGAGTGGAAGCGCAGTGGCTCCGCTATTTCTCCTTGCCGGGCGGGATAGGACTTCCCACTGCCGGCGCATTCGTCTTCGGGCGGATCGTATCGCTGGTCCGAGAGATGCAGCGGTCGCACAGAATTGATTTGATCCATGCCCATGCTCCGCTGCCGTGCGGGCATGCCGCCATGCTGCTCAGCCATGAGCTTGGACTGCCATACGTGGTCTCCGTGCACGGTCTGGACGCATACGCGACGACGCAAGTGCGCGGTCGCGCCGGGCAGTGGTGCCGGCGCATTTGTCAGCGCGTGTATCGCCAGTCGAAGAGAGTGATCTGCGTCAGCGAGAAAGTTCGCGAACAGGTTCTTGAGGGCTCGGATGGCGGATGCCGGACTTCGGTCGTCTACAACGGCGTCGATCCGGAGATGTTCTCGCCGGGAAGTGATTCGTCCGTTCGCAAACATAGTGTTCTGAGCGTCGGCAATCTCATTCCCATCAAAGGGCACGACGTGCTGATTCGCGCCATTGCATCGCTTAGCCCCGAGTTTCCCGAGCTAACGTTGGAAATCATAGGCTCCGGCGAAGAACTCTCGCGCTTGCAGGCGCTCGCCGGGGAACGCGGCATCGCGGACCGCGTTCGGTTCCCCGGTCGTCAATCTCGCGACCGCATCGCGGAGGCAATGCGGCGTTGCTCCGTTTTCGCCCTGCCCAGCCGGTATGAAGGGCTGGGCTGCGTCTACCTGGAAGCAATGTCTACGGGCAAGCCCGTGATCGGTTGCCGCGGCCAGGGCATCGCGGAAATCATTCAGCACGGAGCCAACGGATTCCTGGTCGGAGCCGACAACGACAGGGAATTGGCGCTGGCGATTGCCATGCTGCTTCGAGATGACCGCCTGCGCGCCCGGTTGGGGGTATCTGCACGCGATACGATTCTCGACCGGCTGACTCTGAGCCATCAAACTGAGACGCTTTCGCGTATCTACCGGGAGAGCGCCGCGTGACCCGCCGGCTCGTCATCATTACGGAGATCATTTCTCCCTATCGAATTCCCTTGTTCAATGCTCTGGAGCGGCATCCTGAAGTAGACTTGCACGTGATTTTTCTCGCGGAAACGGATCCTGAACTTCGCCGGTGGCAGGTTTACCGGGAAGAGATTCGTTTTTCCTATGAAGTGCTGCCTTCCTGGCGGAAGCAAATTGGCAGCTATAATCTTCTGCTCAATGCAAAGGTGGCTGGCGCGTTAGCCGGAGCGCGTCCCGAGGTGGTAATTTGCGGAGGTTACAACTATCCGGCATCGTGGCAGGCTCTGTTATGGGCGCGAAGTCGCGGGATACCTTTCTTTCTTTGGTCGGAAAGCACGCGGCAGGATTTGCGCGCCGGCAGCGCGCTCATCGAATTTGCCAAGGCGGAGTTTCTGCGCCGTTGCGATGGATTTGTGGTGCCGGGAAAGTCGGCCCGCGAATATCTGCGCGCGAATAGACTCAAAGACGCCGCCATCTTTACCGCGGTCAACGCCGTGGATAACGCGCGGTTTGCCACGGCAGCGGTTGCGGCTGGGCAGAACGCATTGCAACTGCGAAGCGCGCATGGACTGCCGAACCGCTATTTTCTTTTCGCGGGACGCCTGGTCAAAGAAAAAGGAGTGTTTGATTTGCTTTCGGCTTATGCCAAACTAAGTGAACCCATTCGATCCCGGGTAGGTCTGGTGTTTGCCGGGGACGGCGCCGCCCGCCCAGCGCTGGAAGCGGAATCGGAGAAAGTTTTGCCCGCGACCATACGCTTCCCCGGTTTTGCCCAGCGCGAACAGTTGGCCCATTACTATGCGCTTGCCGACATGCTGATTCTTCCAACCTATACCGACACCTGGGGATTGGTGGTCAACGAAGCGATGGCCTGCGGATTAGGAGTAGTTGTGAGTGAGGCGGCGGGATGCGCCGCCGACCTGGTTTCAGACCGCTGGAATGGGCGGTTGATTCATCCCGGAGATGTTTCTTCTCTGGCATCGGTTATGGAAGATCTTGCCCACCAACCGGAACTCTGCGCAATGTTTGGCGCCAACAGCCGGGAACGCATAGCAGAGTACTCGCCGGAACATTGGTCGATCGGGATCGTCCGCGCGCTTGAAACTGCCGGGGCATCCCATGACTGACAATTCTTCCAAGGTTTGGGTGGCTGCGGTCTTCGCGGTAAGTGCCGCGGGATTGGCTGCATTCGCGTATTCCCGGCCGGGTTACTTCAATGGGCAAACCTATTTGGGCGGCCTGCTGCTGTTGGAGGTTCTGGCCGCGGCGATGGCAATGTACCGGCGCGTTTTCTTTCCGTTTGTCATCGTGAGTTTTCTGCTTGCAGGCGTCGATTTGCCGCTCAGTTCGATCTGGACTGTGGCTCGTTGGCCCGTGCTGGCAACGGGAGCTGCAGTGGGCACGATCCTCGTTCTCAAAGATCGAGGCTATCGCTTCGGTTTTTTTCATGTGCTCGGATTTCTCGCCGTGTTGGCCGCTGTGGCGTCAGCGGCGGTATCCAGGTACAACAGTGTTTCTCTTTTGAAAGCTCTCAGTCTTTTTCTGCTTTTTGTCTATGCCTCAACTGGTGCCCGGGTGGCGGTAAGAGGGCGGGAAGGACGGTTCTTTGCTGGATTAATGACAGGGTGCGAGATCACGGTGGGAGCGATCGCACTGGCCTATCTGGCGGGCATGGAGATTCTGGGCAACCCCAACTCTCTCGGCGCGGTTATGGGAGTCGCTGCGGCTCCCCTCCTCCTGTGGGGCATCTTGATGAGCCGGGATCGTTTTACCCACCACCGGCGAATGATACTGTTTCTGGCTTCCATGTATCTGACGTTTTCCAGTCATGCCCGCGCTGCCATGCTTGCCGCTTTCGTGACCTGCGCGGTGCTCTGTATCGCCCTACGCCGATTCAAATTACTCGCCCAGGGAGTCATGGTTCTCGCCATTATCGCCGCTGCCTCGGCGATTATTCAGCCGGAATCTTTTTCGAAAACCGTCTCTTCGATTACCGCGGACGTTGTTTTTAAAGGCAAAGACCCGCGCGCGGGACTTCTGGCTTCACGCTCGTCTCCGTGGCAGGACACGATGGACGCCATCCGCAACCACTTTTGGTTCGGCACTGGGTTTGGAACCTCTGACCTGGGCGGGGAAAATACGCAAAGCTTCGGCAGTTTTTCCACCACCAGCGAGGCTTCCAGCGAGCATGGCAGCAGTTATCTTGCGATCGCCGCCTGGGTCGGGATGCTCGGCGTTCTGCCTTTTTTCCTGATGCTCAGCGGGCTGGCGGCCCGGGTTCTGCAAACCATTATCCGGATGGCTAAGGCCGGCAATCCCGCGCATCCTGCCGTTCCTCTGGCGATGGTACTGCTCGCTGGAATGATTCATGCATCGTTTGAGGATTGGCTGTTCGCCCCCGGCTATTATCTCTGTGTTTTCTTCTGGAGCCTGGCATTCGTATTTGTCGATCAGGTGGCCACGATGGCAATGGCGGATTGGCTGGGCCTGCTGTTTTGGCGGGTCCGGGCTGCGCGGCAATGGCACACGCTGGCCCCGAGTCGATGAAACATCTGTTCGTCAATGCTCTGGCCGCCAGCGCCGGCGGAGGGCTTACCTACATCCGCAACGTGGTTCCGCTGTTGGCCGGCACGCCGGGTTTGCGGGTGACGATTGCTCTGAGCGCGAGCCTGCGAGAAGAATTTTCCGCCTATCGCGATATCAATTTTCTTGAGTTGGATGTACCGGCGGCGCGCCGCTTCCGTTATGAGCAATCGGAAGTTCCAAAACTAATCCGGCGTTGCGGCGCCGAGGGGTTGCTCTCGACCGGAAACTTCGCTACGAAAAACTCACCCGTACCACAAGTCTTGCTGTCGCGAAACTCCATTTACACCTCTCCCGACTACTATCGCGATTTGCTCTCGCGCCACGAATATCGCATGTGGACCCAGACGCGCCTGCGCTCTGCCCTCGCCAAACGTTCGATTCTATGGGCCGATGCCACCATCGCTCCGAGTGAAGCCTTTGCTGCGGAACTCAGGCGATGGACGGGAAAGGATGTGATCGCCATTCATCACGGGTTTGATCGGGACTCGTTCGTGCGCGATTCCAATCCCTTGCCGCCGGCGATCGAGACCAGGCTGCGCGCGGCAGAGGGATCGGTCAAGCTGCTCTTTGTGAGCCACTATAACTACTATCGGAATTTTGAAACTCTGATTCGAGCCTTGCCCCGGTTGCGGAAACTGCTGGGTGGGCGCTCCATCAAGCTCCTTCTTACCTGCAGCCTGGTCGCGGGAAGCAATCCCGGCGCCTATCGTCCCGATCGAGCGGCGGCTCTGATCAGGAACCTCAATGTGTCGGACATGATGGTCGAGCTGGGAACGATTCCGTACCAGCAGCTTCATCACGTGTACGCCAGAGCGGATTTGTACGTGACTGCGGCTTACACTGAAACCTTCGCGCATCCGCTGGTGGAAGCCATGGCCAGCGGACTGCCGGTGGTCGCCTCCGACCTCGCTGTGCACCGGGAAATTTGCGGAGATGCCGGTGTCTATTTCCCCAGGTTCAGTTCTGAGGAACTGGCTGAGAATATCGCTCGAATTGTGCAGTCGCCGGAAAAGGCAAAGCTTATGGCTGAGGCTGGACGAGAACGCTCGCGGCAGTTTTCATGGAAAGCCCATGTCGAGAGACTTCTCGGGGTGTGCAGTTCGTCGATAGACTCTGCCAACGAAGGCAATCAATGACGCGCACCAACCGCGCAAGAATCCTGATATGGCTGTGCTACCATACCGGAATCGTTCGACGTTCCTACCCGACCATTCGCCCGGAAAGCCATGAAAATCATCGTCAATGCCGACGATCTCGGCATCAGCGAATCTGTGAATGACGCTATTTTCGCAGCCATGCGGCGCGGAACGGTGACCTCGGCAACCATGATCGCCAACGGCCCCGCGGTCGAGTCAGCCGCGAAGAATTTGCAGTTCTTCCCCAATTGTTCCTTCGGAGTGCATCTGAATCTGACCGAATTCTCGCCGCTGTGCCCAGATAGCCTTCGTGATCTGTCGGCAATTCTAAATAAGAATCGCTGTTTCAACGGAAACTCCATCCGCGAGATTCGCATCGGTCTGTCGCTCTTGCGCGCAGTCTTCCGGGAATGGTGCTGCCAGATTGAACGCCTCATGCGCTTGGGAGTACAACCTTCTCATCTGGATGCGCACCATCACGTGCACACCATTCCGCAGATGCTGCCTGTGCTGGCCGCCCTGCGGCGGCGCTACAAGATCGATAAAATCAGGATCAGCCGAAACCTGTACGGCCCCTCGGAGCATCCCTCACAGGTTTTGCTGGCGAAAAAACGGGTCTACAATCTTGCCTTACGCACCAGTGGATTTCGGACCACGCGGATATTTACCGATCTGGTCACGTTCGTGCATCGTTGCAAAACAGAACGTCCCGCGTCGGGCAGCGTGGAACTCATGACCCATCCGGGAGCGGCGCCGGGTGGTGACGAATCGGCATTGCTGGAGAGCGATTGGCCGCAACGGCTCTCCTATGACGTTGCGCTGGTGAGTTATAAAGCCTTGTAGGGCAGACTAAATATGTGGCAGACGGATTGGGCTCAGAATTCGCGCGAAGCCGGGGATCCGCGAACTGCGCAGGTTTCGGCGCTGGATCCTGCTCAGATCGGCGCCACTCATCTTCTTTTCTGGAACGAGCATTGCATCGAGTGTGCCGTGCCCGACTGCTATGCGCTCTGTCCTCTGTACGTACAAAGGCGCGACCGCAAATGCGCGCGACTGAAAAACGGCATCGTTCCCAATCCGCAGTATCCGGGCTTGTTTCCTTACGGCGCGGAAGTCGAGTTTCGCCGCTGGGGCAAACTGGAATCGACTTTCGGCTTCGGTTCTGCCGAGCCCGAAACCCTGCGCCGCCTCGACCAGATCGATCGTGGCCTGCTGCATGCGATTCGTCCCGTCTCCTCGCTGCTAAGCCCGCTCAGTCCCAACTATCGCATCAATGGCGCTTATGCGGTCCTGCGGGAGCGCTGGTTGCAACGCGAAACCCGCGATCGCCTCGAGATCTATGACGAATTTGTCGTTGAAGTCTCCAATCTCGATTCCCGGCCGGTTCGGCTGGTTCTGGAATGCTGGCAGCAAGAGCCGAAGTTTCGCACCTCCATCCATCTGCAGCCGGGACGAACCATGCAAAGAATTCCCGCCGCGGCCATGAATGTCGATCTTCATGGAACGATGGGTTTCATTCGCGTTTTTCCGGAGAATGACGCCGAGGCTCACCTGGTTTTCTCCTGGCTTGATTTCGTGAAATATCGTGAGCCGCGCAAAGTTTCTGCCGCGATGCCACAAGCGCCTCCCGGCCCTGTGCAGGCGGCGCCGAAAGTCAAGTGTGTGATTTGGGATCTGGATCAGACTGCATGGGATGGCATTCTGGGCGAGCAAGATCCCGATAAAGTTTCTCTTCGTCCTGAGGTATTGAAAACCATGATCTCCCTCGACGAGCGCGGAATCCTCTTAAGCATCGCCAGCAAGAACGATCACGAAACTACCTGGAGCGTTCTGCAGCGCTTGGGCATCGCCGATCTGTTCCTCTATCCGCAAATCAACTGGGATCCCAAGAGCGCGAGCATCCGGCGCATCGTCGCGTCATTGAATATTGGAGTGGATAGCTGCGTGTTCATCGATGATTCCCCGTTCGAGCGAACCGAGGTGGCGCACGAACTTCCCGGTATTCGGGTCCTGACAGATTCCGATGTACCGAGCCTGCTCGATCGCCCTGAATTCGACGTCCCCATCACCAGCGAAAGCAAGCAGCGCCGAACATTTTATGTGGCGGAATCGGAGCGCAAGAAAGAATCTCTGGAATACGGTGACCGTTACGAGACGTTCTTGCGAACCTGCAAAATGGAAGCAACGCTGTTCCGCCCCCGTGAACCGGACCAGGTGGAACGCTGCTTGGAGCTGTTGCACCGTTCCAATCAGTTGAATCTGTCGACCTATCGCTACAGCCGAGAGGAATTCTTTAAGCTTCTAGAAACACGCGGCATGATGAGTGTGTGCACTTCCTGCCGCGACCGTTTTGGAGATTACGGAATCGTTGGCTTCGCCTCCGTCGTTGCGGCTCAAGAGGCGCTCACCCTCAAGGATTTTGTATTGTCCTGCCGCGTGGCGCAGAAGAAACTGGAGAACGCGTGGTTTCATTGGCTCATCATCATGGCGCGGACCTCAGGCTATAGAAAGATCGTTGCCCCCTATCGCAAGTCGTCGCGCAACGGCGTGTTGCTGAGAGCGTTGCTGGAATGCGGTTTCATCGAAACCCAGAAAAGCGAAGACGGGTCCGTGCTGGAACTGGATTGCGGCGCAACTCCATTGGCCTGGGATGTCGTAAGCGTCGTAGCTTCAGACCTGGAATTGTCGCGTGCTTCCTCCGTAGACGATCTGCCATCCGAAGTCAGGGGAAGCAGGCGCGTTGCTTCCTAAGTAGTGCGTCAAACAGATCGACGGTTATTTATCCTCGGTTTCCTCTGTGATCCGCTGTGCCCTCTGTGGTGAACGCCCTTGACCTCTTCGTCGAACACCAAAACTTACGCCGGATCGAGGCGCAACCTAACGATCGCCATTTTCGACGCACTACACTAGCCGAGGCTTCTTAGTTGCGTGGAATGCACACGAGAATCGACAGTTCCCCGGAACTCTGCCGCTCTTGCACATCGAAATAGGCCGCGAGCCGCGACTCATCAAAGTAGGGATTCGAAATATTGTCGATCACCAGGACGCGCCGATAACCCGCAAAGAAAGCGCGCACAGCAGGATCCTGCTTCTGCACCTTCGCCAGCAGAGGAATGAGTTCGGTTCGAACCGCGTCCACACCTTTCTGCCGAGTCGCCGCATCCGTCGTTACCTGACCCAGAAACATCAGGCGCGTTAATTCCGAGACGGCGCTGGGATTGTCTAGAACGCGCTCTACCCATGCATCATCTTTGCCCGTAAAGTACAAATAAAGCGCCTGGCGGAAACGTTGCACTTGCTGGTTCTGCTCCGGGCTCAGCAAGACCTGCACGTTGCGGCAGTAAAGTACGTGGGACGCGGAAATCAACGGCACCCAGGCGCAATCGTCATCCACCAGCAACGAGCGGGCGATCACCAGGTCCTGCGCTTGCGGTGGTTGAGCCTTCAGATAGTGCGCCAGTTCGGCTTCTTCCTCATTCGCGGGCAGGAATTGGCGGTAGGTTGACTCGGCCACCAGCGCTCCGTTCACCACCAGCAAAGCGACAACTCCGGCGAGAACATAACGCCAGGCCCGGTGTGCTTGTACCATGCGCTTAAACACGGCCGATAGCATGAAAACCAAAAGAATCGCGGCGCTTAGGTGAACGAAATATCCGCCATGGTGAGAAACCTGCAGCGCGGTCTCCGAGAAAAATACGTCGCCGAGCAAGAGAAACAGATTGCTCATGCCGAGGCCTGCAAGCGGCCAGCGGATCTCCGGCGCTATGTCGCGAATAAAAAAGATGCAAGCGGTCAGCGCCGCGAGAATCAGCCACATGCCGCCAATTCTGTGCGGCAAGACGGAAAGCTGCAGGTGAACCAGCGAGTATTGTCCGGGAGCGCCCGATCGCGCGACCTGGCTGCCGTGGAAAAAGAAAACTATGTCTGCGAGTCCGCAGGCAACTCCATAAAACGCAAGCGTGAACCACGAGACGGCGATTCTTGCCAACAGCATTCCGAGAATCGCAACAGCCGTGATGCCAGCCATCATCAGCGTTGCATAAGGAAAAACCGTAAACGCGAAGAGCTGCGTGACCGCCATCGCCGCCCAGAGCCATCGATTTCTGTTCTGCAGAGCCTTGATCTGAAGTCCCAGATATAAGACCACCAATGGAATCGGAACCTGGGGAAAGAACGGTCGAATGTAGGGGAGTTCCACATCCCGGAAGCCGCGCAGCGAAGGCAGATGGATCCAGGCAGCCAACTCGCTCTGCAGCACGCCGAAATTGAACAGCATTACGACCGCAACCCCCACAAAGACGATCAACGGCGAGTTGTCGGGAAGGAACTGCCGAAACAGCCACCAGACCAGAACGCAGAGCGATCCCCACCAAAACATATTCCACAGCAGCAAAGCCCACCACAAATTCCCGTGCAGCAAAGTATTGAACGCTCCGAACAAACGAAACGCCGACCGGAACTTCAGATATCCAAGCCGCGCCTCCGGCAGCGGGACTCCATAGAATGGGTCCATCAGTTGGCCATTGCCGTTGGTCTGGATCGTGCTGATATTCAGGTAAAGACTCGGGTCGGGAGCGGACATGGGCGGCAGTGCCCGCGATCCGGTGCTGGCGGTCGTTTTCAGAGCAGGGTAGCAATAGATGCCGAGAATGAGAGCGATCGCGCTGAGAAACAGCAACCAATGCGTTCGCGACGATGGATGATTTTGCACGGTTTGCACGGAATGATCGTACAAGGAATGATCGTACAAGAGATGACAGTTCAAGCAGCCTCGGGTGTTAAGGGGCGACGCTTGACACGCAAGCCCGGCGCAGCCCTGCAGCAACGTGTTCTTGCTGTGCCTCGGTCATCTGCGTGAACAACGGCAGAATGATGCCATGCGCCTGCGCTCGTTCGCCCTCGCGCAGGTTCGGGCAGCTTGCGCCCGGCTCGCAGCCCAGTTGTGCACATCGCCAAGTCCCTGCACGGCTGTACGCGGACTCGAGATGGGCATTCATGATGCCGCGGCGGGTGGCGATGCCGTCATCCAGCATCGCTTGCATGGTCTCCCGTTGATTCACATTCTCGGGGAGCCGAACGCAGAAGCTCTGCCAGTTGCTGCGGACCCATTCCGGTTCGGCGGGCAGAACCAGCCCGGGAAGATCCGCCAGCAGTTGCCGGTATCGCGCCGCCAATTCGCGCCTCCGCGCAATCGCTTCCGGAAGCCGCTTCAACTGCTCGCGTCCGACCGCCGCTTGAATGTCAGTCATGCGGTAGTTGAAGCCGATTTCCGGATACGATTCAAACACCACTTGCGGGGAGGAATGCCGCACCGTATCGGGCACGCTCATACTATGTTGCCGCCATAGCCGGAATTTGCCGTCAAGTTCGGCATTCGCCGTGGTCAACATGCCGCCATCGCCGGTGGTCAGCAGCTTACGTGGATGGAATGAAAAGCAAGCCACATCCGCATGGGGCTTGCCGATTCTTTCCCAATGATCTTCCCAATGAATCTCGCTTCCAACCGCGCAGGCGGCGTCTTCGACGACTGGCAGGCGACGGCGGCGTGCGATCTCCATGACCGCTGCTAGATCGCACGGCATGCCCATCTGATGGACGCACAGGATGGCTCGGGTCTTGTCGCCAACGGCTGCTTCGATCTGCGACGGGTCCATGTTGAACGTCGAAGGATCGATGTCCACAAAGACGGGCAGCGCTCCACAGTAGCGGATGCTGTTTGCGGTAGCGATGTAGGAATGACTGACGGTGATGACTTCGTCGCCCGGCTCTACGCCGACGGCCAACAACGCCAGATGCAGCGCCGTGGTGCCGCTCGAAACGGCACATGCGTAGGGTGCGCCCACAAAAGCGGCAAACTCACGCTCGAAGGCTGCAACCTCGGGCCCTTGCGTGACCCATCCGGAAAGGATCGCGCGCCCCGCGGCGGCTACTTCCTCTTCGCCAAGATGTGGCCGTGCAACCGGCACGAATTCTTTCGACATGAAAGGAGATTTTCCTCGATCTTATCCGGCGGATCTTATCTGGCGAATCTTATCTGGCGAATCTATGGTCGCGAAGCATCTGCGATGGGAGCCAGAGACGCGCCGGTGGCCGCTTCGCGCGTTGGTCGATCAGGCAACCTGGCTCTCTTTTGTTTCCAGCTCAGATTCGCGTTCTGCCTGCCACCACGCCACCAGCCTTCGCAGACCCTCTTCGAGCGAAACGCGCGTCTGAAAGCCTAACATCCGTTTCGCCTTGGAAACGTCAGCCAGCCGCCGCGCCACCGCATTGACCTTGCGCTCCGGTCCATACTCCAGAGGCGCATTCGATCCCATGACGCGCAACAGAGCGTGCGCCAGATCGTTCAAGCTGGTCTCGGTGCCACTGGCGATATTGAACACATCGTCGGTGATGTCGGAATCCGCGGCCGCGATATTCGCGCGGGCGATGTCTTCGACATAGACGAAATCCATGGTCTGTTTGCCGTCGCCCAAAATCAGAGGACCTTTGCCGGCCGCGATTCGCTCCATCCAGCGAATCAGCACCTCGGTGTAGACGCCAAAAATATCCATGCGCGGCCCATAGACATTGAAGAAGCGCAACGCGATATAGGGCAGGTCGTACATATCGCAAAAGCTGCGCAGGATGCCCTCATTGAACGCCTTCGCAGCTCCGTAGAATGTGCGGTTGGCATAGGGATGCTGCTTCTCGGTGGTCGGAAACTCTTCCGCCATGCCGTAGATGGACGCCGACGATGCGGCTACGATCTTCTTGACCTTCGCTTTGACCGCGGCCTCGGTAACGTTGAACATGCCATCCACCAAAACCTCGAGCGCCAGGCGCGGATCTTCCGCGCACAACGTGATTCGAATCGCCGCCTGGTGAAAAACGATATCGATGCCGTGCATCACTTCGGCCACCAGTTTGCGATCGCGAATGTCGCCCTCTACCAGCGTCACCCGGCCGCTGGACATGGCGCGCTCAAGATTCTTGAGGCGGCCGCGCACAAAGTTATCGAGAATCACAATTTCGCGCACCGGGCGCTCCGCCACCAGATCGGCGATGTGTGATCCGATCAATCCGGCCCCGCCGGTAATCAGGATTCGCTGGTTTCGCACTAGGTCTCCGAAATTTCCATGAACGATTTGAACAAAGATTCTACCAAGCCTGAGCCTGCGCGAAAGAGCCTAAGTCAAAGTTCCCAGTCCCGAGCCAGTGTCCGAGCCGGCGTCCGTGCCGTCGACAGGCTTGACATCCAGCCGCTTCCTGAGTTGCGCCAGGCTGAGGCCCTTCACCGCAAGCAGAATGATCCCTAACGCCACATTCGTCAAGAATACCCACGCGTGGATCACCACGGTGAGGGTTAGAGCGCTGCTGGCGCTCACGCCAGTCAGCTTGAAGACTTCCGTCCCCAGCAGTTCATAGGTGCCTAATCCGCCGGGGGCCGCGGGAATCATCATACCCAGGCCGAGCACCGCCGACGCAATCGTAGCCGAACTCAACGTCACACCCAAGCCGAGAGTTTTTGCCAGCCCCCAGGTCAGAGTCGCTTCCGTGGCCCAGATTGCCATGGTGATGGCAACGAGAGTCATCACCCGTCCCCCGGAGCTCACGGCGGAAAGCCCATCCACGAACGCTGTGAGCAGGCCGTCAAATTTTTCCTCCAGCGAGGAAAGACGCAGTCGCCGGAACGCCGCGCGAAGCCAGTGCAGAAAAACCGTGGCGCGATAACGCAGAACGATGAGCAAGAACGTCGCGCCCACAAAAATGAGCGTCGCCACTCGCAGAAGGCCGGTTACCCAGATCGGAGGATGCAGAGCCGACAAAGACAGCAGCAGCATTCCCACCAGCGCCAGCCCGTCCAGAACCTTTTCGACCGCAAGAGTGGCCAGAGTACGCGTGCTGTCCGTGAGAGACGCCGAACGGCCCGCGAGAACGCAGCGAGCCAGATCGCCGGCGCGCGCCGGCAGAAGAAAATTTGCCATGTTGCCGATGCCAAGCACCGTCAGGCACAATCCAAACCGCGGACGCGAAGCCGGCGGGAAAATCAATTGCCAACGCCAGGCGCGCAAAGGAATGTTCACAACGAAAGCCAGCAGCGGGATCAGCAGCAGCTTGGCGTCTAAGTGTGCGAGCGCATTCCAGGATTGTCGCAGGTCGACTTGCCGCAGGATGATCGCGAGGCATCCCAGGCCGATGAGCAGCCCGACCAGGCCCGACTGCAGCCCGAGTCTACGTGCCAAAGCCATGCTCCACGGGTTGCGGCCGTTGCAGGGCAGGCGGCGAATCCATGTCCGATGTTGCTTCCAGGAAGTAAACCGGCCGCCGGCGCGCCGCCTCCAGCGTCCGCCACAGATACTCGCCCAGCACTCCCAGCATCATCATCTGCACGCCGCCCAGAACCAGCACGGCCACCATCAGCGATGACCACCCCTGCACCGGAATCGAACTGCGCAGGCGCACAATAATGACCAATAGCGCGTAGGCAAAGCCTGACAGGCTGCAGGCGATTCCGAGATACGACATGGCTCGCAGCGGGGTGTACGAAAATAGTACGAACGCGTCAGCGAAGGCCTTCAGCTTGCGTCCCAGGGTCCACTTGGTTGTGCCGGCAGCGCGCCGCTGTTTGGTATAGCCGATCTGCGCCGGCGCGAACCCCAACCGCGCAATTTCGCCGATGATGCTGGGATGGCTTCCCGTCGACTTCAGCAGCGCATCAATGACTTTACGGTCGAGCAACGCGAAGTCCGATCCGCGCGGCGGCAGGTTCACTTCCCCCATCAAATTCAGCAACCGGTAAAACGTGTCGGAAAGAAATACGTCGAGCTTCGATACGCCTTCGCGCTCTTCCCGTACCGCCCACACAATGTGATGTCCGCTGCGCCACAACTCAATCATGCGTGGGATCAACTCCGGAGGATCCTGCAAGTCGGCGGCAAGAAAAACCGCGCATTGTCCGCGCGATTCCGCCAGCCCAGCCAGGGTTGCGATGTGACTGCCGCTGTTCCTGGCGAGACGCGCGTACCGAAATCTCGAGTCTTGCAGGCTTATGGCGCGTATGAGTTCGGGCGAGCGATCGGAGGAATGATCGTCGACCAGCAGAATCTCAACCGCGAGAGGCGAAAGCTGATTCGCGATTCCGCGCAGGCGTTCCAACAAAGCCGGGATCACCGCCTCTTCGTTGAACACCGGAATCACGATGCTGAGTTCGGGTCGGCCCATTTCATCCGCGATGATCTGATTACTTTTTCGCGCGCCCACGTCCCGCGGCCTTTGCCGATGCGTGCGGGGCGGATCGCATCTCGTCTCGCCAGCGCAGGAAGCGCGCGGGCACGCCCGCTACCACGGCATAAGCGGGGACATCGGCAGTGACCACGGCGCCGGCTCCTACAATACTACCCTTGCCCACGGTTACTCCCGGCAGAATCGTGGCGTTGGTGCCGATGTCGGCCCACGCACCGATTCGCACCGGCTTGATGACGAGATCGGTTTGCACAATCGGAACGTCGATCGGAATCCCCGTATGCTCGGACCCAAGCACTTTCGCGCCTGGCCCCCAGCCCACGAAGTCCTCGATCACCAGTTCGCGAGCGTCGAAATAGCTCTGCGGGCCGATCCAAACGTGATTGCCAATCTTGCACCGGCCGTCAAAACGTCCCTGCAGGTAAGCTCCCGCGCCGATGAATACGCTGTTGCCGAATTCGAAGGTTTCCAGGTGCTTGAATCCGACGTTCGGACCTACAGTCAGCCCGTGACCACAGCGCCGCCCCATCGCGTGAAAGATCGCGCGGAAGATGGTTCGCCGCATCAGCAGAGAGAAAGGATCCTCTCCGCCGGAAAATTTCTGGTACAGGTCGAGCAGGGCTTCGCGGCTGTGGGCACGCGATAAGAACTTGGCGAGCCCGAGCTCGAACTCGGGGTCGGGCGCGTCTTTCTTCAGCCCGTGGACCGCTTTGACGACCCGAGTTTTCGGTACTTTGTTGGTGGGCACGGTTGCTGGGCGTCAGCCCGCGTGAACTCCCGACTGAACCACGCGGCAGACCGCCTGGATTTGCGCGTCCGTCATTTCAGGAAACAACGGCAACGAGAGGACTTCATTCGCCGCTTTCTCCGATTGCGGAAACGACCCACGGCCATATCCAAGATCGGCGTAGGCCGGCTGCAAATGCGCGGGCACAGGATAATGGATGCCGGTTTGAATTCCTTCCGCGGCCAGGGCCGCCTGCAGACCGTCGCGATCGCTCGAGCGCAAAGTGTAGACGTGATATACGTGCCGCGCGTAAGGCATCTCCACGGGAACTTGCACGTCGCAGCCGGAAAGCAGTTCGTTGTATTGCCGGGCCACGGCGCGGCGGGCCTCGGTCCAGCCATCCAGATGCCGCAGCTTCACTCCCAGCACCGCGCCCTGAAAGCCTTCCATCCGAAAGTTGAATCCGCGCAGCACGTGGTGATATTTGCGGTCCTGGCCCCAATCGCGCAGCATGCGGATGGGGTGAGCATACTCCGAGTTATTAGTGGTGACCGCCCCGCCTTCGCCGTACGCTCCCAGATTCTTGCCGGGATAAAAACTGAAGCAAGCTATATCGCCAATGCTACCCGCGGGCCGTCCTTTATATTTTGCTCCGTGCGCCTGCGCGGCATCCTCAATCACGATCAACCCGTGGCGGCGGGCCACTTCCAGGATCGGGTCCATGTCGGCAGTCTGCCCGTAGAGATGTACCGGCAGAATCGCCTTGGTGCGCGGCGTGATCGCAGACTCAATCGCCGCCGGATCCATGTTGAACGACCGCGGATCGATATCCACCAGCACCGGCCGCGCCCCGGTATAGAGAACGGCCGCAACGCTGGCCACAAACGTAAACGGCACGGTGATCACTTCATCGCCCGGCCCAACTCCGGCAGCCAGCAGGGCCAGATGCAGAGCGCTGGTCCCGGAATTCAGCGCAATGCACTCCGAGGCGCCGCAATACGCCGCGAAGTCGCGCTCAAACGCCGCTACTTCCGGACCCAAAACGAACTGACAGCTCTCCAGAACGCGCGCGATGGCCGCGTCGATCTCCGGCTTGATGCTGCGGTACTGCGCTTTCAAATCGAGATAGGGAACTTTGACGTCGGCCATTGAACTCTTCCAATTAAACTGTCGCGCTACGCCGTTGCCTGCAAAGTAGTCGAGCGCAATTCGATCGGCCTGCCTCGTTGGGCTATCGATAGCGATGCCGCCTGCAGAATCTCTACCACGCGCAATCCGGCGCTGCCGGCCGTGACCGGCTCCTCCTGATTGCGAATGCAGTGCAAAAAGTGGTCGATTTCGCGCCGCAACGCCTCAGTTGTATCGAGGTTCGGGGCCAGCATGTCGCCGGTGCGGTAGCCGACCAGAATCTCATACAGCTTTTCCGGATTCTGCTGATTGGTCAGCGTGATGCCCTTGTCGTAGACCTTGACTTTCTCGCTTTGCTCCAGATCGTCGTAGACGATCATTTTGCGGCTGGCGCCGATCAGTGTACGGCGCAACTTTACCGGAGCCAGCCAGTTCGCGTGAATGTGTGCGATCTGGCTGCCTTCGAAGAACAGCGTCAGGTAAGCGACATTTTCCGTTCCACCCGGCACGTGACTCAGTCCAGTCGCGGAAACCGCGCAGGGACGGAAGGGAAGAACGTAGTCCATGATGGCGAGATCGTGCACGGCGAGGTCCCAGAGCACGTTGACGTCGTGCTGAAACAATCCCAGATTCACGCGCACCGAATCGTAATAGTAAATCTCGCCCAGGCTGCCGCTTTCCACCAGTTCACGAATCTTGCGGACGGCGCCGGTGTAGACGAAGGTGTGATCGACCATCAGAATGCGATTCCGCTTCTGCGCCAGATCCATGAGCCGTTGCACCTGCGTCGTGTCCGAAGCCAGGGGCTTTTCGACGAGCACGTGTTTATCCGCCTGCAAGGCTCGCAGCGCGAGTTCATAGTGGGTGGAAACCGGGGTGGCGATGGCCACGGCATCGATGGAAGGATCTTCGATCAGATCGCGAAAATTCTGCGTCGTCCTCACCCTGGGATAGCGCGCCGCCACCAGCGCGAGCCGGTCATTTCGCAGATCGCTCACGCACGCGACTTCCGCATCCGCGGCATCGCAGAAATTCCGCACCAGGTTCGGGCCCCAGTAACCGTATCCGACCACGCCAATTCGAATCAACGTTCCTCCATCTCAGAATGCTTCCGCTACGACGCCTGTGTTTCGGACACTGCGCGGGCGGGCCGCGCAGGAACGCCCTTCACGGTCTCGTGATCGGGCACATCGTGGGTGACCACGGCTCCCGCGCCGACCAGCGCGCCTTCGCCAATCGTTACACCCGCCAGAATTACCGCGCCGCTTCCAATCGACGCTCCCCGCCTTACCCGCGTAGGCACCACCTGCCAGTCTTTTTCCGACTGCAAGTGCCCATCCGACGTAGCTCGCGGATAAAGGTCGTTGATGAACATTACTCCGTGGCCCACGAACACTTCGTCTTCGATCGTCACTCCCTCGCAGACAAAAGTGTGGGAAGAGATCTTGCACCGGCTGCCAATGAACGCGTTCTTCTGAATCTCGACGAAGGCGCCGATTTTGGTTTCATCGCCCACCGTGCAACCGTACAGGTTGACGAGATCGGGCTGGAAGATTTTTACTCCCTTTCCCAAAACCACATCGGCGGCAATTGGCATGAGGACGATTCTACCGCTTACCGGGAGACCGGAAGCGCATCTCACACACGCTCTTGAAAAAAAGCAGACAAGACGCACGATACAACAGACCCGCCGAAGGCATCAACTGCACCCGAGCGAAGGGTCTTCTGCGCACGCACTTCTTGGGTCCGGAGGTCGTGGCCGGGGCGAAGAAACGGCCAAGAGTGCTGTACGTACACCGTTGTAGTAATAACGAATAAATGTACAATGACGTACATATATTAACGTACATTATTGGCGCTAATTCCCATTTTGGGACAGAAAATATACCCCTTCGCGCCAGGGGAAGCGGAAAAGCCGGCCCGGTCGATTTGTAGAATGCCCATTGCTGCGTCAACAGCGGCCCGTAGAGCGATAGTAAGAACTCGACTGGCCCCCACCACGTTGAGGCCGGTTAAAGTTCGCCAGAGGGCCTTTAAAACGCGTTCTACGACAAATCAACGACTTACACCAACTTTCAACGACTTACACCAACTTTCAACAACTTAGCGAAAAGGGCAAGTTTCAAGGTTTCAAGGTTTCGAGGAGCAGGTTTCAAAGTTTCCGAGTTTCAAGAGTTCAACAATCGAAAATCGGCAATTGAAAATCGAAAATCGGAAATCGGAAATCGAAAATCGGCATTCGGGAAAATCGAAACGCGCGAGATTCAAACCGCGCCTCTACCGAACCGTCGCCAACCTGCGTTTGGAAAAATTCTTTTCCGCGCCGTAGAGTAAAATCCACTACTTCCCCAAAGCTCCAAGACAAGAGGCACCATGGTTGATTTCAGCTCAAGGCGCGAAAGACTTTTTCAGGCCATACGTTCGCATCGGCGGATGTGGGCGGCTGCGGCCAGTATTGTTGTGCTGGCAATCGGTATGGTTCTTGCCGTGCATTACGGGCCCGACGCGACCGCTGCCGATTCCGGCCCGCCGGCCACCAGCGCAGTACGTTCCGCGCGGGATTTCGATTGGCGGCAAAGTCCCGACGCCGGGCTCACCTCGACGGGAAAAAATTCTCTCACGCTGAATCCTTGCCCGCCTGGAGTCCTCGCCACAGAGCCCGCCTACTACGTCTACATCACCGGTACGGGCACGCCCGAAGCCGTCCGGGTGACCGGCGGAAGCTGCAAGGGCGACGGACATGCAGGCACGCTGGAATTTGTCGCCGCAAGTTCTCATCCTTTGGGCTATGTGATCGGCAGCGCGTCGAGCGGAATCCAGGAAGCTTCCATCGCAGCGCGTTATTCTCCAAGCAATCCACAGTTAAAGTTGCAGGCTGGACGGGTGATTGTTCCGCCGGGAGAGTATGAAGTGTTCGCTCCCATTTCGATTCGCGCCTCCAATCAAACCCTGGAGTTTCAGGGCTCAGTGTTAAATTGCTATACCGCGAACGATGCCTGCCTGTTTGTGGGAGATCCGAAAAACGCCAACTGGTTCGAGAACATCACGCTGCAGGGCCCTCGCGGGCGGCCTATGGTGATGGCGAGTACTAAGCCGTTCATCGAAGTCAACGCCATGCAGACTCGGGTTTTCAACGTGAGCACGCGCTGGCCTTCGCCTAAGGGCGCCAGCTTCGGTTCCTATGTGCAGGTCGATGACGATCAGGCTTTTCTGCTCGATGGCATGGACATATCCCTGGGCGGCTCCGCCATTACCTGCAATCCCAGCTACTGTGGCGCGTTCATCAGCGCGCCGGGGCCCTTCAATAAATGGTCCGCCGTCGGCTGGCTGAAGAACCTGAACCTTTCGTTGCAATGCGCGGGCAAAGGAGTCGAGTGGCTTTCAGGCAACAGCCTGCGCATTTCGGACAGCGTGATCCAGGGCTGGTCGGTGTTTGGCGTGCGCGTCAGCAATCAGCGCGGCGGATATGCCGGGTTGATCACGGACAACGTCTACTTTGAACCGTCGGGCGGGTGCAAGGACGCGAGTCCTTACGGCAACGTGGGCAGCGCGGCCATTATCGCCGAGGGCGTGCAGGTGAAAATCGGCGGACTCGAAGCCAATAGTCCCATGGGTATTTATCCGAATTGGGGAGCCGAATCCGGTTCGCACGACTGGTTGTACTGGGTGGTGCCGGTTCATGCCAAGTTTGGCGAAGGTGTGCCCTTGCCGGCCGGGCATGCGTACAACAACGGCTCCGGAAACGTGACCGGAACATTCCCGAAGATCGCGGGAGCATCCAGCTACAAGGTTCTTCGCATGGATTGGGATCGGAATTCTATTCCGCGTCCGTATCCTGAAGGAACAGGCCATTACCTGGTTACGACGGTGCCGCAAAGCTCCTGCGCGACGTTGACGTGCTCTTTCACCGACAGCGGCGGATCGCTGTCTTCCTACACCAACGCGGCTGAGAATCTGGCTGCGAGTGTGTATATGCCGCGTCTCGATTTCTGGCCGGGCGCGATCGTATACAGTCCGCAAGATGACGCCACGAGCGCGAGCATGACCGTTCCCGTATTGCCGATTCAAGCCGACCAGCTAGGAGTCGGTTCAGTCGTTTCAACACTGCCCTCATGGGCTGTGAGCGCGGAGGCAGGCACTTTGTTTGGCTCTCCCGCCACGCCGCCGGCCGCGGCGAATATCGAAGCCCTGCATACCAGCGGGATCGCCCCGTTTCCCGGAGCCACAATTCTGAATGCCTCAAACCTGCCGCAAACTTCGCCGAGCGGCCACAAAGGCCGGCTGAACTTCGGGCATCGCGGAGACGCCAGCGGCTTTACCCCCATCATTACGCTCGGAGACAGCAATTGGGGAAAGACATGGGCGACCGCGAGTCATCGCCCGCCCGCCGATGCCAACGATCTCGATATGGGTTACGAAGGCAACATCGATACTTCATACAGCCGTGCGCAGAATGAAATGCGCGAATACATTGGAAAGTTTCCGGACGGAAATCCTCAGGAGAAGTTGTCTGCCGCGGCAAAAACGTTCAACGTTCCCGTGACCATCAACGGGAACCTCAGAGTGACGGGAAAGTGTGAGGGCTGTGGAACTGGGTCTGCAGGAAGCTCGCAATGGAATGTTGCGCGGAGTGGACAGAAGGCGGCCATCGCCACAACCAGCCTGTGTGCGCCGTCGGCGTGCGGCGCCGGTTTGTATCGCGTGAGTTATTACCTGGACTCAAGCGGAGCCTGCACGCAATCGGGGAACGCGGCGACCGCATTTACGATCGGCTGGAACGATGAGAGCAGCCCCCGATCTCTGCGCGTGCCGCTCACCGGAACCGGCGTAGTGGCCGGTAACAGCCTGTCGCTGGGGCAATCCACGAGCTTTGGAACCGGGAACGTTCTGGTGTGGTCGTCGGGGAAGGCGGCAATTACTTACTCGACGGCCTACACCGCTTGCGCCGCCGGGCAAGCCAGCTATGCGGTGCATGTACAAATTGAAAAAGTGCAGTGAACCGGATGTAGCGAACCAGATGTAGTGAATCAGGCTTCGTTTCAGAACTAGCCTCGGCTGCGGGCTAAGAGAAATCAGCATGTGTGGAATCTTCGGCATCGCCGCCTATAAGACGCGAGTACCCGACGGTCTGCTCGAGCGCGCCACCGCATCGCTGGCGCATCGCGGGCCTGACGATTCGGGAACGATTCTGCTGCACGATTCCGCACCTGAGCCGGTTGAAATCGGATTGGGCAACCGGCGGCTGGCCATTCTCGATCTTTCACCGCTCGCCCATCAGCCGATGCTTGACGCCGGAACCGGCAACTCCATCGTCTATAACGGCGAGATTTACAACTTCCGCGAAATTCGAAGTGAATTGGAACGCGCCGGGGCCAGTTTCGTCAGCCACTCCGATACAGAGGTCGTCTTAAAGGCCTATGCGCTGTGGGGCGAAGCCTGCCTGACAAAATTTCGCGGAATGTTTGCCTTCGCAATCTGGGACTCGGCCCGGCATCGTTTATTCCTGGCGCGCGATCCCATGGGGATCAAGCCGCTCTACTTCACGCAGTCAGGCTCGTATTTTGTTTTCGCATCGGAGGTGCGAACCTTGCTCGGGACTGGGCTGGTGCCTGCGCGCATCGATCCGGCAGGGCTCGAGAACTATCTGACGTTCGGTTCAGCCTACGATCCGCTCACGCCGATCGAAGGCGTCCGCGCGCTTCCTCCGGGCCACAGCTTGACCTGGGAGAACGGTTCGCTGAAGCAATCGTCTTACTGGGATCTGGTGGACGATTCACCGGAACCAGCTCCCGGGGACGTCGAGCTGCGGCCGCTGCTTGAAGAGGCCGTCCGCCTGCAACTGGTCAGCGACGTTCCTGTCGGTGTCTTTCTTTCGGGCGGCATCGATTCCAGCGCGCTGGTCAGCATTGTCAGCCGCGGAGGCGTGAGGCCAAGCACGTTCTCCATCGTTTTTCGTGAGGCAGATTTTTCCGAGGCGCAACACTCGCGCGCGGTCGCAGCAAAATTTCATACCGACCATCACGAAATCAATGTCGACCAGAACGACGTTCTAGCGGCGATTCCCGATGCCCTGCACGCGATGGATTTGCCCACAATGGACGGGGTCAATACGTTTTTTGTATCGCGCGAAACGCGCAAAGCTGGGGTTAAGGTCGCGTTATCGGGCCTGGGTGGGGACGAGGTGTTCGCCGGATACTCCACGTTCCGTACGGTTCCGCGCATGGAGCACTTTTCTAACTTCTGGAAGCGGATGCCGGGCTCGCTCCGTTCTCCGCTGGTCTCGGCTTTTCGCGGGCTGGCTCCAGCCAATGACCAGAATCGAAAGCTCGCCTCACTGGCGAGCGATAACGGGCGCATTCTGCATCCCTATTTTCTGGCGCGCATGCTGTACACGCCTGGGCAGCGCGATCTCTTGCTTCGCAAGGTGGACTCGGCCATTTCTGCCTGCGCTGCGGCGTCACAGCGCGACCGCCTGCGGCGCTCGCTCGGGCTCGACGGCGTCAACCGCGTTTCCTATCTCGAGTCGCGCTGTTATATGCTCAATACATTGTTGCGCGATGCCGATTTCATGAGCATGTCGCAGGGGCTGGAAGTCCGCGTTCCCTTGATCGATCATCGTTTGGCCAAGGCAGTGCTGAAGATTCCCGGAGAGCGGAAACTTGGCCAGTCGCCCAAGCCGCTCCTGGTGGAAGCGCTCGGCGGTTCGCTGCCCGATGAAATTGTGCACCGCCCAAAACGCGGATTCACGCTGCCGTTTGAGCAATGGATGCGCCAGGAACTTCGCCCCGAGATTGAGCCCGTACTCAACGAAAAGCGAATCGCGAGCGGGCCGCTGGGTGAGTTTCTGAACGCCAGGGAAGTGTTCAAAGTTTGGCGGGATTTTCTTGGCGGGTCGATTTCCTGGTCGCGCCCGTGGTCTCTGTATGTGCTGCAGCGCTGGTGCGAACTTCATTTGTGACTCAGCTTTCTATGCAAGAGGTTCAAGGAATCGCGGTGCACGGCTCCGCTCTGTCGACGGCCAGGCTGCCGCTCAGCGTAATCATTGCCGCTCGTAACGAGGAGAAAAATCTTCCCCGCTGCCTGGAAGCATTGCGCGATGTGGGAGAAGTTTACGTAATCGATTCCGGCAGCACCGACGCCACTCCGGAGATTGCCCGGTCGTTGGGCGCGAAGGTGGTTCAGTTTCACTATCAGGGAGGTTGGCCGAAGAAGCGTCAGTGGGCCATGGACAATCTGCCGTTGGCCTTCGACTGGATTTTTCTTTTGGATGCGGATGAAGTGTTGACTCCGGAGCTGGCGGAGGAGATCGGACGTGCCATCCGCGATGAACACATCAACGGCTACTACATTTCTCTGCGCATGTATTTTCTTGGCCGCGTGCTGCGCCACGGTGATGCCGGCTTTTGGAAGCTGTCTCTGTTTCGCCGCGGCAAGGGCCGCTACGAATGCCGACTGAAAGATCAGGATTCGTCGATGGCCGACATGGAAATTCACGAGCACGTGGTGGTCGACGGCGCGACTGCCCGCCTTGAAGACTCGCTGATTCATCACAACGTAGAGTCGCTTTCGCGTTACATCCGCAAACACGACGAGTACTCCAACTGGGAGTCGCGCGTGCTGCTGCAAGGGCCCGAGAACAGCGCGGAGTTGCCACCGTCGTTGTTCGGCACGCAGGCGCAGCGGCGCCGCTGGCTCAAGAAGAATCTCTATGCTCTGCCGGGCTCGCCGGTGTTGCTTTTCCTCTATCGTTATTTGTTTCGCGGTGGATTTCTCGACGGCATTCCCGGCCTGATCTATTGCGGTTTTCAGGCGGTACAAATGTTTCACACCAAGGCCAAGATTTACGAGCTAAAGTCCAAGGGCGCAGCCTAAGTTCGCCGGGGAAGTGATCGCAAATGTGCGGCATCAGTGGGGTGGTGAATTGCGGAGATCGCGAAACCCTGGAGCGCATGACGCTTGTCCAGGCGCACCGCGGACCTGACGATCACGGCGTGTGGGATCGGCGATTTCCCGACGGCACCTACATCGGACTGGGGAGCCGAAGGCTGGCCATTCTCGATCTCTCGCCTGCCGGCCACATGCCCATGTGCAACGAAGCGCGCACGCTTTGGATTACCTACAACGGCGAAATCTACAATTTCGCCGACCTGCGCCGCGATCTCGAGAGCCGCGGCCATCGCTTCGTTTCAAACACCGACACCGAGGTCGTGCTTCATCTTTATGAGCAGGAAGGTCCGGATTGCGTCAAGCGGCTGAATGGAATGTTCGCCTTCGCTATCTGCGACCTGCGTTCATCCACTCCTGTGCTGTTTCTGGCGCGCGATCATTTTGGAGTCAAGCCGTTTTACTATCTGCATGACGGGACCCGCTTTGCGTTTGCATCGGAAATTAAGGGCTTGTTGCAGGTGCCGGGAGTCGAAGCCCAACTCGACCCCGCATCGCTCCATCAGTACCTGACATTCCTCTGGGTTCCCGATCCGAAGACGATGTTTCGGGACATCCGAAAACTTCCGGCCGGCCACCATGCGATATTGCGCAACGGCGAGCTGAAGATTACCCAATATTGGGATCTTACTTTTCCGCCCGCGGATCGAGCGTATTCACGATCGGAAGAAGACCTTGCGGAAGAGATTCGCGAACGCTTCCGCCGCTCCGTCGAATTGCAGATGATCAGCGACGTACCCGTAGGCGCATTTCTGAGCGCAGGGCTCGATTCCTCCAGCATCGTCGCCATGATGCGCCAGGCGACGACGCAGCCCGTGCGAACTTACACGATCAGCTTTCCGCGAAAATATCGCGTCGGCGAAACCACTCTCGACGACCCGGAAGTCGCCACGCGGCTCGCCCAGCATCTGGGCTGCGAGAACGAACGCATCGTGGTGGAACCAGACGTGACCGAACTGCTGCCCAGGCTGATTTGGCACATGGACGAGCCCACCGCAGACCCGGCGATCATTACCGCATATCTTGTCTGCCGCGAAGCCCGCAAGCAGGCTACGGTGCTGCTTTCAGGAGTGGGAGGCGACGAACTGTTTGCCGGCTATCGCAAGCACGTTGCGCATTACTGGGCGGAAATGTACCGGCGGATGCCGTCAGTGGCGCGCAAGTTCGCCGAGGCCGGAATGGACGCTCTGCCCGGATTTCGCGGCACGATGTTTAAGGGCGGAATCCGTCTGGCGAAGAAAATGGCGCGCAGCGCTTCACTCGATCCGCGCCAACGCTTCATCGCGAATGCAACATATCTCGATCAATGCAGGAAGTCAGAACTCTACGCCGCCAATTTCGCAGCCGAAGCCTGTGCGCCCGATCCGGCGCAAGCGCACCTCGATGCCTTCGAAACAGTCGCCCACGCCGACTTCCTTCACCAGATGCTCTATCTCGACAGCAAGATTTTCATGACCAGTCTCAACCTCACCTACAACGACAAGATGAGCATGGCGTCATCGGTCGAGGTGCGGGTTCCGTTTCTGGATCGCGAGTTCGCTGAGTTCGTGGCCTGGAACGTTCCGCCGCATTTGAAATTGAAGGACCGGCTCCGTCCAACGACGAAATACATTTTCCGCCGTGCCATGCGCGACATGCTTCCGCGCGAAGTGTTGCAGCAACCGAAAGCGGGTTTTGCCGCTCCGGTAGACTATTGGTTGGCCCACGATTTGAAATCGATGGTGGACGATCTGCTGAACCCGGCTCAAGTGCGCAAGCGCGGTTTGTTTCGTCCAGAAATTGTGGAGCGATATGTCGAGGAGCATCGCCGTGGCCGTCACGACTGGTCGATGCAACTGTGGCAATTCCTCACGCTGGAATTATGGATGCAGACGTTTCTGGACGGTGGAGCGCGCAAGTTTGAGGCTGACCTGATTCAGCCGAAGCAGGCGGCAACCGCATGAAGCAAGTCCTGCAGCATGCGCGCACCGGAGAAGTCACGGTCGAAGAAGTCCCAGCGCCGCAACTTGTTCCCGGGTGCGTACTGGTGCGAATTGCCGCTTCCGTGGTGTCAGCCGGAACGGAACGTGCGTCCTCCGAGTTTGCGCGCAAGAATCTACTGCAAAAAGCTCAGGCCAGGCCCGATCTGGTTCGCGACGTGATCAATAAAGTTCAGCGGGATGGATTTGTTTCCGCCCTGCAGACGGTTCGCAGCCGGCTGGATCAGCCGCAGAGTCCGGGCTACAGCAGCGCCGGAACGGTCATTGCTGTCGGTGAAGGGGTAACCGATATTCAGCCCGGGGATCGCGTTGCCTGCGCGGGAGCAGGTTTCGCCGTGCATGCTGAAATCGCTTGCATTCCGCGACTGCTGGTCGCGCGCATCCCAGCTCTGAACCCGAATTGCGTCGATGAGGTCTCGTTCGACGAAGCCGCTTTCGCAACCTTGGGTGCGGTCGCACTCCACGGCATTCGAACCGCAGAAGTGCAGCTTGGAGACTTGGTCGCGGTCATCGGCCTCGGTCTGCTCGGCCAACTCACGGTGCAATTGCTGAAAGCCGCCGGCTGCCGCGTTTTGGGGATGGACATCGATCGCTCGCGAGCCGATCTCGCACGCCGCATGGGCGCAGATGCGGTGGCCGATTCTGCGCCGGTATTTCGCGATCTCTGTTCTGAGAGTTCTCGCGGATACGGCGTGGATTCCGTGCTCATCACGGCAGAAACCCCCAGCAGCGATCCCGTCAACCGTGCGGGAGAGATCGCGCGTGACCGTGCCATAGTTGTCGCCGTCGGCACGGTTGGGCTGGACATCGAGCGCAAGGCATATTACGAAAAGGAACTCGATTTCCGCATCTCACGCTCTTATGGTCCCGGCCGCTATGACGCCGCTTTCGAGCAGAAAGGACGCGACTATCCCATCGGCTATGTGCGCTGGACGGAGACGCGCAACATGGAGTCGTTTGTTCAACTGCTGGCCGAAAAGAAGATTAATCTGGGACCGTTAATCACGCACCGGTATCCAATTGAACGGGCGCAGAGTGCATACAACCTCATCACCGGCCGCTCGCGGGAACCATTTCTCGGCGTGGTCATTCAATACGCTGAGACTTGCAACGAATCGCGAACTCTTTCGCTCGTACCACTCGCGGCGGAACGTCCTTCCTCAGCCACTGGCGTCAAGGTCGGCGTGCTCGGTGCGGGAGGATTTGCCACGTCCACGCTCATCCCCGCGATCAAGGCATCGTCGGCCAGCACATTGGTGGCGGTTTGCGCCGCGACTGGCGCGCACGCGCAGCACGCGGCGGCAAAGTTTGGATTTCAGACCTGCACTACCGATGATGAAGCGCTCATTGATGATCCGTCGGTTAATACGGTCGTGGTCGCGACCCGGCACCATTTGCATGGACGCCAGGTTCTGGCCGCACTGGCGGCGGAGAAGCATGTCTTCTGCGAAAAGCCTTTGTGCTTGTCAGAAGAGGACTTGGCTGCGATCGCGCGTGCAGTCGGATCCACTTCAAGCGCACATCCGCGTTTGATGGTGGGCTTCAACCGCCGCTTTGCGCCCATGGCGGTGCAACTCAAATCATTCTTCGCGACGGTTTCTGAGCCGCTGGCTCTGACCTACCGCATCAATGCCGGACATCTTCCGCCGGATCATTGGGTCAACGATCGCGAACAGGGCGGCGGACGCATTCTGGGCGAAGTTTGTCATTTCGTAGACTTGCTCATGTTTCTTGCTGCCGCGCCGATCGTGGAAGTCGAAGCCCGCGCGCCCGGCGCCTCAACGCGTTATAGCGGAGACAACCTGCTGGCCACGCTTCATTTCGCGAGCGGTTCGATGGGAACAATCAGCTATCTTGCCGGCGGCGACCGATCTGTTTCCAAAGAGCGAATCGAAGTTTTCGGCGGAGGCCGCACCGCGGTGCTCGAGGATTTTCGCCGCCTCGATCTCGCGCACAACGGGCGAAAAGAAACGGTTCGCTCGCGTTGGCGGCAGGACAAAGGGCATCGCGCCGAATGGGCCGCATTCGCCGAGTCCGTGCGAGGAGTGGCTGAGCCGCCGATTCCTTTTGAGGAAATCGTTTGTTCCACCCTCGCGACATTTCACTTAGAAGAGTCTTTGTCGATTGGAAGGCCGGTTGCTGTTGACGCCGCGGCCTTTCTCGGCGCCGCTCGCGCGACATCCAGTTTCGATTCCAGCAGCCTTGGGTGATTCCCCCACGGACATCAGATCGGAGAGAAAGCTCGTTCATGCTTGTGTTAGGCGTCAATATGTTTCATGCGGATGCTTCCGCTGCGATCCTGGTCGATGGCGAAGTAAAGTTTGCCATCGCCGAGGAGCGGTTGAATCGTCATAAGCATTTTGGCGGATTTCCCGCGCTCGCGGTGCAGGCATGCCTGGATGCGGTCGGCGCAAAGAGTTCTGACGTCGAACACGTTGCGGTCGGACAGGACAGCGACGCCAACCTTGCGAAGAAAGTGCAATATGCGCTGGCCAACCCAGCGAAGATTCTCAACTTCATTCGCCTTCGTCAGCGCAAAGAAGCCATCCGTGGGGTGCGGTCCTTGCTCTCCGCGGCGCTCGAGGTCGATCCTGCCCAACTACGTTTTGAGGAGCATCATCTCGAGCACCACATTGCGCACATTGCCAGCGCTTATTACTGTTCTCCGTGGGAAAAAGCCGCAGGATTCAGTTACGACGGATCGGGAGATTTCGTTTCCACCATGATGGCGCGCTGCGAGGGCAACGAGATTGAGGTGCTCGAGCGTGTATTTCTGCCCCACTCCCTGGGCAGCTTCTACACCATGATTTGCGAATTCATCGGCTACACGAAATATGGGGATGAAGGCAAAGTCATGGGCCTTGCGCCCTATGGGAAAGACACGTATTGCGGCGAGATCGGCAAGTTAGTTGCGCCGAAAAATGGCGGTTTCCAACTGGACCTGAATTACTTCAAGCCGCTGGGCAGCAATCAAGGAATGCAGGTATTGCCGGACGGAACCGTTCGGCTGGCTCGACACTTTTCCGATCGCATGGAGAAGTTGTTCGGCGAACCGCGGCGCCCGCATGCCGAAATCACGCGCCGCGACATGGATCTCGCGTTCGCCATGCAGCATCGCTTCGAAGAGATATTTTTCCATCTGCTGGAGCGGCTGCACCAGCGCGTTCCGCTCGACGATCTCGCGATGGCGGGTGGATGCGCCTTGAACAGTGTGGCGAACGGCAAGATTTTTGACCGAACGCCATTTCGTCGAACCTACATCCAGCCGGCCGCAGGAGACGAGGGCCTTGCCGTGGGAGCGGCCCTGCACACCTATCACTCCGTACTCAAACAGCCACGCCGGCATGAATTGAAGAATGCATACCTGGGTCCGGAATTTTCTGAAGCGCGCGTCCAGTCGGCGCTGCAGTCAGCGGGGTTGCCTTGCCGAAAGCTGGAGCGTGCCGCGCTGCTTGAGGAAACCGCGGAGAAAATTGCCGAAGGCAAAGTGGTGGGATGGTTTCAGGGACGCATGGAATGGGGACCGCGCGCCCTCGGCAATCGTTCCATCGTCGCCCACCCCGGTCTCCCGAACATGAAAGATATTCTTAACGCGCGCATCAAGCATCGCGAATGGTTTCGTCCGTTTGCGCCATCGATTTTGGCGGATCGTCAGCGCGAATATTTTGAGCACGATCATCCTTCGCCCTTCATGCTGCACGTCTACAAGATTCGCCCGGAAAAACGCCAGGAACTGTGCGCCGTCAATCACGTCGACGATACCGGCCGGCTACAGTCCGTCGCGCGGGAAGAGAATCCTCTCTATTACGATCTCATCTCAGCTTTTTGCCGCCGCACCGGCATTCCCGTGATTCTCAACACCAGCTTCAACGAAAACGAGCCGATCGTCTGCACTCCGGAAGAGGCGATTGATTGCTTCCAGCGCACGCGCATGGATGCGCTGGCGATCGGTCCGTTCCTGGTAGTGAAGCCGGAGCAGAAAGAAGGGTAGTTTGTTTTTCGCAGCCGCCCGGATAGCGGTGGCGCCTGTGCAGGGTCAATGCACAAAATATCCTGTCACCGCCAGAACGATTCCCGCGGCGCCAAGAACGAGTCCCATCCCCCAGAAGAACCTCTTTCCGGAAAGAAGAGTGATGGATGTAATGACGAGGGCAATTTCAAGAAAAACTTCCGCCAGGTCGTAGCGGTCTGCGCGGTTCCGCTCCGTGGCCACTTCCGCTTCTAATTCCTTGGCCTGATCTTCGATGTCTTTCTGTTCTTTTTCATACCGGGCTGCTTCCTGCGAATATTTATCGCGCAACTTCGCGACCGCAGGAGCGTCGGTGTTCGCCTGTACCGCGGTCAAGTCCGTGAACATCTCATCCAGATGCTTGCGGATGTTCTTTGCCTGATAGAACGCCCACTGATCGGCCGACTTGGTTTGCAACACCAGTTCTTCGGTATGCGAGCGGTGCCCCAGCAGGGAAGCCACGGCCACGAGCACGGCCAAAGCCGCCATGGTCACTGACACGGGGGCTAAAGTCGGATTGTGTTTGGCATGGTCGGCATGCTCTTGCAATTCCTGCAGTTCGTCTGACATGTCTGACATGGATTCACTCCCCCATCGCTTTCACGATCACACGCTTGTCGCGTTGCCCATCAAATTCCGCATAGAAAATTCGTTGCCAAGTTCCCAGGTCAAGCTTTCCCGCCGTAATAGGTACGATCACTTCGTGATGGATCAGCAAGGCCTTGAGGTGCGAATCGCCGTTGTCCTCGCCGGTTTCATGATGCTTATAATTCTGGCGAAACGGCGCCAGATGTTCCAGCCACTGGTCGATATCTTCAATCAGGCCGCTTTCGTTGTCGTTCACGTAGATGCCCGCCGTGATGTGCATCGCCGAAACCAGCACCATGCCTTCTTTCACTCCGCTCTTACTGACGATTTGCTCCACTTGCGGAGTGATGTGCACATAGGCGCGGTGCGTTTTGGTATGAAACTTCAGGTACTCGGTGTGAGTGTTCATAGTGAAGTCGTAGGTGCCCTAGCGCAAAGCTTCCGCAACTTTGCCGCTCGCGATGATTTCTGACGTTCGCGTTATATCGCCATAGAAGACGCGATCTTTCTCGACGGTTGGACAGACGGACCGGATCGCCGTATAGGCTGCCTGACCACTCTTCGAAGGCTTCAAGGGAAGCAGGAAATCCAGCGCCTGCGCCACGGCCATGGCCTCAATCGCCAGAACGTTGCGAGTGTTTTCGACGACGCGTTTGAGTTTTGTCGCCGCCGTCATTCCCATGGAAACGTAGTCCTCTTTATTTCCGGAAGTCGTGATCGAATCGACCGATGCGGGATGCGCCAGCACTTTGTTCTCACTGACCAGCGCCGCAGCGGTGACTTGCAGCATCATGAATCCGGAGTTCAGACCCGCGCCTGCCGCGAGAAACGGCGGCAAGCCCTCGCTCAACGCCGGGTTGACCAGCCGTTCAATCCGTCTCTCGCTGATCCCCGCCAGCGCACTGAGCGCGATCGCCAGAAAATCAAGGGCGAAGGCCAGTGGTTCGCCGTGAAAGTTTCCGCCGGAAATCACGTCGCCTTCGGCGTTCTTTTGGTTGGTAATGAATACGAGCGGATTATCGACCGCCGAATTCGCTTCCGTTTCCAGCACGCTGCGGCAGTGGGCCAGAGTGTCGCGCACCGCGCCGTGAACCTGCGGAATGCAGCGCAGAGAATAAGCATCCTGCACGCGGCCGCAGGCGCGGTGCGACTCGCGGATCTGGCTGCCTTCGAGCATCCGCCGCAAATTGGCCGCACTCTTGATTTGGCCGGCGTGGGGGCGCGCCTTATGGATGCGTTCATCGAACGCCACGTCGGTTCCTTTGAGCGCATCGCAGGAGAGACCTCCCAACACATCCGCGGAAACCACCAGTCTCTCCGCCGCCAGCAGAGCCAGCGTGCCCACCGCCAGCATGGCTTGCGTCCCATTGATCAGCGAAATCGATTCCTTCGCCTCCAGCACCTGAGGCTTGATTTGCGCTTGCTTCAAGGCTGTGGCGCTCGGAATGCGCCCACCTTTCTGGTCCATGCACTCGCCTTCACCGATCAACGCCAGCGCCAAATGCGCCAGCGGAGCCAGATCGCCGCTTGCCCCAACGCTTCCCTGTGACGGCACAAACGGAGTCACGCCGCGATTCAACATTTCGCACAGCGTATCGATCACAATCGCGCGCACGCCGGAATGCCCTTTCGCCAGAGAGTTGGCGCGCAACAGCATCATGGCGCGGGTCTCCGGGATGGAAAGCGGCTCGCCCACTCCCACCGCGTGCGACCTGACCAGATTGACCTGCAATTCGCGAATCTGGTCGCCCGCAATCTTCACGTCACTCAACTTGCCGACGCCGGTGGTGATGCCGTAGGAGACTCGGTTGTCGGCGACGATGTCTTCGACGATCTCCCGCGCCCGTTTCACGGCTTCGCGCGCATCGGCGGCCAGCAGCACGGCGCGGCGGTCGACGGCAACCTCGCGCACCGCTTCCAGCGTGAGATCGTTCCCGTTGATGTGGAGTGCGTTCACTCGATCCTCGTTTTCTTGCCCACCGCAGCGCGAAGCGCGGTCATATATTTGCCGGACAACGTGGCGACCTTCATGTTGGAGTCGGTGACGATGTGTGTGGTCTCGCCTTCAGCCAGAAGTTCGCCGGTCTCGGCGCGCAGCAACTCATAGCGGAATGCGATCACCGATTCGCGAACCGCTTTCAAGCGAGTCCGCACCACGATTTCTTCGTCGTAAAAAACGGGGGAGCGGTAGCGGCACGTGGCCTGGGCGACGGCGATGAAGCGGCCATCGTCGCGCTCCATGTCGCGATAAGAAAGGCCCATCTGCCGCATCAGTTCTACGCGACCTACCTCGAACCAGATGAAATGATTGGCGTGATACACCACGCCCATTTGATCGGTTTCGGAGTAGCGCACGCGCACGCGCGTCTCATTCATCATCTGGGGATTTGGGTTCATTTGCCCGTCCACACAGGTTTGCGCTTTTCGAGGAATGAGGAAATCCCTTCGCGGAAATCGGCGGTCGAACGGATGGCAGCGTTTTCGCGCACTGCCGCAGGGATTTGCAGGTCGAGTTCCGCGAGCGCATGATCGGTAAGCAATTTCTTGGTCGCTCGCAGCGAGGCTGCGCTGTTTTCCAATAAGACAGAGGCCAGTTCCCGCGCCTTCGGGATGAGCAACTCCGGGGATACAATTTCGTTGATCAGCCCGAGCCGCATGGCTTCGTCAGCGCCGAAGATTCTACCCGTCAGCAGCAGATCGCGAGCCTGTTTTTCGCCTACCTGCCGCAGCAGAAATGTCGACACGATGGCTGGCACAAAACCGATGCGCACCTCGGTGTATCCGAACTTTGCGTCGGGTACGGCCAGGGTGAAATCGCATAACAATGCGAGTCCCGTGCCTCCGGCAATGGCCGGTCCATTCACGGCCGCAATCGTGACCTTGGGAAATTCGTACAGTGACCGGAACAGCTGTACCATGGTTTGCGAATCCTGCAGGTTCTGTTCGGGAGAGCGGCCCAGCAGCGATTTCAGGTTGTCGAGATCCATTCCCGAACAGAATGCTTTGCCGGCGCCGGTCACGATCAGCACGGAAGCGTCGGACTTCTCCACTTCGTCAAGCGCGCGCCGCAGATCGTCAATCAGATCGAAGCTGATGGCGTTGCGTTTGTCGGGGCGATTCAGGGTAATCGTCGCGACGCCGCCCTGGTATGCGAGTTCAATGGTGCGATAGTTCATAGAAAGTTGGTTGGCCGATCAGTTCTTCTAGTCGGCTGCGTTCGATTCCGAATATTTGGCGGCCAGGCCGGAGGTCGCCCGCAGCAGCGTATCCAGCGGCTTCAGAGTTGGCAACTCCGCCCCGAGCGGCCGGAGTGCTGCAATCACTTTCTCGGTCGGAATGTTGCCGACCAACGCGTCTTGCGCAAAGGGACAGCCGCCCAGACCTCCAAGCGCGGAATCAAAGCGCCGGCATCCCGCTTCGTACGCAGCGACGATTTTTTCCGCGGCCTGCTCGGGACGGCTGTGCAGGTGCACTCCGATTTCGAGGTAGTCGAATTTCGAGATCACGGCCCCCACCACATCGCCGATCGGCTGCGGGCCCGCCATCCCCACCGTATCGGCCAACGATATGGCATGCAGATTCTCCACTTCGAGCAAAGCAATCGCCTCCATTAACTCGTCCGCGCTCCAGGCATCGCCATAAGGATTGCCGAACGCCATCGAGATGTAGACGACCACGCCGAGTCCCGCGTCGTCCGCTTTCTTCTGGACTTTTTCCAGTTCGTCGAGCGCATCCTCGGGCGACTGATTCTGATTCTTGCGGAGAAATGTCTCCGAAAGCGAATACGGAAAACCCAGCGTGGCAACCGCCTGGGTTTCGACCGCCCGCTCTGCGCCTTTTTCGTTCACCACGATTCCGATGATCTCCACATCGTCGGGTGGATCAAGTTCTTTCAGCACTTGCTCGGAGTCGGCCATCTGCGGCACCGCTTTCGGCGACACAAACGAAACTGCATCGATGTGTTTGAAACCCGTGCTAATCAGGGCTTTCAGATAATCGGCCTTCAAATCGGCCGGGATCATCCCCTTCAGCCCTTGCCAGGCATCGCGGGGACATTCGATCAGTTTGACGGCGGCTGACATTCATTCACCACGGAGACACGGAGTCACGGAGGATCAGAAAACTTTTCTGATAATTCCGCCCCGCGTCAGAATTGACACATTGAAATTCAAAATCAGGCCAACTCGCGTGCCGGTCAGCTTCAAATAAGTCAGGAGTTGTGCCTTGTGAACTGGCGGCACATGCTCCACACACTTGATTTCGAGAATCAGGACGTTCTCTACGACCAAATCAAGACGATATCCACAGTCCAAGTTTACGCCTTTGTATTCCACGGGGAGCGGTACCTGACGCTGAAAAGAGATGCCTCGTACGTGCAGTTCGTGGCACAAGCATTCCTCGTCGGCAGACTCTAAAAGCCCAGGGCCCAGAGCCCGATGCACTTCAATGGCAGCGCCTATGACCCGCTCCGTCAGTTCTTCGTGAAGAAGTTTGCTCCGTGTCTCTGTGTCTCCGTGGTGAATATGGTTCATGTCTGCAGCACTCCCACCTTGAACTCGGGCACGTCCGGGTTCAGAGCGGCCGCTTCCAGCGCCTCGGTAATCGCATCGCGCGTCTCGATGGGATCGATGATCTTGTCGATCCACAGCCGCGCCGCGCCATAGCGCGGATCGGTTTGTTCGTCGTAGGTGCGTTTCACCGAATCGGAAAGTTCTTTCTTTTCCTCCTCGCTGAGCTTCTTGCCGCCGCGCTCCAGTTGCTTCACCTTGATTTCAACCAGGGTTCCAGCGGCCGCATCGCCGCTCATCACGGCATAGCGAGCCGTGGGCCAGGCAAACACGAAGCGCGGATCGAACGCTTTGCCGCACATCGCATAGTGTCCTGCGCCGAACGATCCTCCCACGATCACCGTAATTTTCGGCACCACCGAATTCGAGACCGCATTCACCATCTTTGCGCCGGCCTTGATGATGCCGCTCCATTCCGCGTCGCGACCCACCATGAATCCGTTGACATCATGAAAGAACACCAGCGGAATCAGGTTTTGATTGCAATCCATAATAAAGCGCGCAGCTTTTTCCGCGGACTCGGTATAGATGACGCCGCCGAACTCGATCCGCTTGTGGCCTTCCTGATCGGTCTGTTGCGCATGCAACTTCTGATTGGCCACGATGCCCACGGCAAAGCCGCCAATCCTGCCATAACCGCAAATGATCGTCTTGCCGTATTCCGGTTTGTATTCATCGAAGCGGCTGCCATCCAGCACCCGCGCCAGAACTTCCTTCATGTCGTAGGGCCGCGCCGGCGACGGATCATAGATTCCGTAAATCTCTTCGGCGGCCAGAGCCGGTTCCACTGGTTTCTTGCGGTCCCAGGGCGAGAGCCGGCGGTATCCCCATTTTTCGACGATGGAGCGAATGCGCCGGATGCACGCCTCGTCGTTGGGCTCACGAAAATCGACGGTGCCGCTGATCGCCGAGTGCATGGCCGCTCCGCCCAGATCTTCGGCCGATACTTTCTGACCAATCGCCGCCTGCACCAATGCCGGGCCGGCAAGAAACAATCCACTGCCGTCGGTCATCAACACGTGATCGCACATTACGGGCAAATATCCGCCGCCGGCAACGCACATGCCCATGATGGCGGCGATCTGCGGAATGCCCATGGCCGACATCACCGCGTTGTTGCGAAACACGCGGCCAAAATCATCGGTATCCGGGAAAACGTCCTCCTGCAGCGGCAGAAATACGCCCGCCGAGTCGACCAGATAGATGGTCGGAATGCGGTTCTCGATGGCGATGTTCTGTGCTCGAATCACTTTCTTCGACGTCATGGGGAAAAATGCACCCGCCTTCACCGTGGCGTCGTTGGCAATAATCATGACCGTCCGCGTGTGCACGCGTGCCATGCCGGTTACTACTCCGGCCGCCGGAGCCCCTCCCCATTCCTCGTACATGCCGTGCGCCGCGTAGAGGCTAAGTTCAAAAAAAGATTCCGGATCGGTCAGCTTTTCAATGCGTTCCCGCGCGGTCAATCTCCCCTTAGCGTGCTGGTTTTCAATCGCTTTGGCGCCTCCGCCTTCGGCAATCTTTTGTTCTTCATTGCGCACTTGCGACATCAGGTCGGCGAGAAAGCGCATGTTGGCTTCGAAACGCGCCGAAGTGGGATCGACCTTGGTCGTCAGCAGCGTCCCCGATACAGAGGAATTGGTAGCGGCAGTTCCGTTGCGGTCAGCCATGAGTTCACGAAAACGCGGACTGATTACCGTATACCAGCCGGGCGCAATGGCGCAATCCGCGGGGGAGTGTCGGGACTAGATTCGGATCGCAGCTTGATCCGATGCACAGCCTCCATCACAGGGTCGTCGGCGATGGCGTCGATCAAACCGATGCGCAGCGCTTCCTCAGAGTTGAGTTTCTCGGCCGCTACAAACATCTGGAGCGCGCGGCCTTTGCCGACAAGCCGAGGCAGGCGCTGTGTTCCTCCCCAGCCGGTGATCAGTCCCAAAGCTGCGCCGCGATGCCCGAAGACCGAATTCGGCGAGGCAATCCGCGAATGGCAAGCCAGCGCCAAATCCAGCCCTCCGCCCATGCAGTATCCGGAGATCGCCGCATAGACCGGGGCAGGGAAGCGCTCAATCTCGATCATCAGTGCCTGACCCATCTTAGAAAAATCAAATGCCGTTGGTCCGGTCAGAGCCGCGATCTCATTCAAATCAGCTCCAGCGGAGAAGAATGTCCGATTCCCCGTGATCACCATGGGTACGCTCGATTGAGCCAATTCACGAAGCGCCGCCGTCAGCTGCTCAACGAACGATTGAGTCATCCGGTTTGTGCCATCCAGGCTGTTGAAGCGCAATAGGCAATGAGTACGACCATGCTCGACGGTGAAATACGTGCTCTGCGCCGATGGCTCTGTTGTGACGTCACGCTTCATCCGGCACGGACCTCATCGGTTCGATATACCTAGGTAACGCGATGCTCTCAGGCGGATTCGCCGAAGTCAACCAAAGGCCGCCACTGGCTTGACTGGGAGAACAGGGAGAAGCTTTGTGCCGAACCGGATCGCGGCAGCCACATTTACGCGACTTATTTCTGGGGTGCTGTTCTTGAGCGGCATCGCCGGGGCACAAAGTTCCGAACCGGCTGACCAGCAGACCATTCAGCTGTTGATGCAGCAAGTCAAGCAACTGCAACAGCAGCAACTGGCCTTGCAGGACCGGATCAACCTGCTGGAAGCGAATCAGAAAAGCTCGACCGAGGTTCCACCGGCGACTCCCGCGCCTGTCCCAACTCCAACTCGGTCCGAAACTGCAACTCCATCCCAAACTCCAGCTCCGTCCGAAACTGCGGCCGCGTCCTCGCCCGAGATGCATAATCTGCACGGCATTCGATGGCGGGGGTTTGGAGAGCTGGATTACAAAGTTCTGAATCAGCGCACTCCGGAACTCGGAACCTACGGGTTCGTGCCCGGTTCGGCTGGAAACTTCTATGTCGGCGACTTCGATCTGTTTTTGACCTCCCGCCTGACGCGAAAGAGCAGCGTCTTGTCCGAGATTGACTTTGAAGAGGGGGACGCACAGCGATTTAAAGTCGATTTGCGGCGCATGCTATTCAAATACGACGCCAACGATCACCTGCGATTTTCCTTTGGCCGTTATCAAACCAGCATCGGCTACTACAACTGGGCATTTAGCAGTGCAACCTGGCTGCAGACTACTGCTGACCGGCCCTTGGTGATGGAATACGCCTCCAACGGCGGGCTTCTGCCCACGCAAGCGGTCGGGGTCTCGGTGACTGGGAGTATTCCGTTGGGAAGAGTGGGGTTAAATTACGTGGCGGAATACGGTTCCTCGGACACCGTCCGGCCCGACATAAACGGGGATGGACTGCTGAACGATGAAAACAATGGCAACCAGATCAATCTCGGTTTTTTTCTCAATCCGGACCGCGTCTTTGGACTCCGCATCGGTGGATCGATCTACCACGACCAAATCAGCGATCTCGTCCTTTCAGTCGGTGGCGGGCCTATCGGTGCTCAGGGCGCGGGTGGCATCGCCCCATCTCCGTCGGCCCGCTGGAATCAGACGATTGTCAATGGGCACATTGTGTACATAGCGCACGGGATCGAATTTCTGAATGAAGGTTTTCTGATCCGCTTTGCACCGACCATCGCCGGAGAAACGTTCAACACGCCCGCTTTCTACTCGCAATTCTCCAAGAAGTTAGGCCCTGTCCGGCCATTTGTGCGGTATCAGTACATCAATGCCAGTCCACAAAACGCCATCTACAACGATGTCGGACTTCGCTATGGTCCGTCATTCGGTTTGCGTTATGACGCAAACGATTACATCGCGCTGAAGGCGCAACTGGATCACACGGTGCGGCGGGGCCTGCCGGATCTCAACGGGCTGCACCTTCAACTTGCGGGGACGTTCTGATGCGCCGCAGAAAGCCAGTGTTGATGAAGCTGCTTGCCGCGGGGCTATTCGGACTGATTCTCGCTTCTTACTCCGTGGCACAGTCTCATACGATCGCGGTCATTGTGAACCCTAAAAATCCCGTAACCAATCTCACGCTTGGAGATCTGCGGAAGATATTCACCGGAGTGGAACGCACCTGGCATGGCGGCCTGCCGGTCAAGATTACGGTGCGAGGTCCCGACACTCTGGAACGGTTTGTCTTGTTGCGGATTCTGGGAATGTCGGAGGCGGAATACCGACAGTATTGGACAGCAAAAGTCTTTCGCGGCGAAGCCGATGGGGAGCCCGTAGTCTTGCCGTCGTTCGGAATGACCAAGGAAGCGGTAGGCCTGTTTCCTGGCGGGATCGCCTTGGTCGACGTTCAAGACTTGAAACCAGGCATGAATATCAAAGTGATCAAAGTGGAAGGACACATGCCGGGAGAACCCGGATATCCCAATCTCTGACGCGTGGTGTCGGCAGATTCTAGCCAGCGGCGGGAACGCCCGGCCCTTGCACGTGCTTGCGAATGAACTGCACGATGTCATCCATCGCGGTGCCGGGTTGAAAAATTCCGGCCACGCCAGCCTTCTTCAATCCGTCGATGTCCTGATCGGGGATGATCCCGCCAACCAGCACAATCACATCGTCCATTTTGTTCTGCCGCAGCAGGTCCATCACCCGGGGTACGATCGCATTGTGCGCTCCGGAAAGGATCGAGAGCCCGATTACTTGCACATCTTCCTGCAATGCGGCGGTGACGATCATCTCCGGCGTCTGCCGCAAACCGGTGTAGATCACTTCCATTCCGGCATCGCGTAGCGCCCGCGCAATCACTTTTGCCCCGCGATCGTGCCCGTCCAAGCCGGGTTTGGCTACGAGAACGCGAATTTTGATATCAGCCATCGCCCCTTATTTAACCACAGAATTTAGCTACAGAATGCGGGCGGCTTCTAGCAGGCTGCTGAAAAAGGCTATCCCGCTCGCGCAAGACGACCACGGGGGCTAAAGCCCGGATTGATTTCGAAGGGCTTACGCGGCCCTAAAGGGCCGCTCT